>WNFR01000888.1_pt1 | contig 35199 bp, 26 predicted proteins | sample 5400221 | NCBI WGS metagenome assembly WNFR01 (sample SAMN13153357, study PRJNA577476) | soil metagenome | isolation source: 40 cm soil under Madrone tree | place: USA:California | collected 2016-06-14 | reverse complement strand
TTAGCCGACTGCCATTCGCGCAAGACCAGCAGCGCCGCGGCTCCGAAGATGAACACAAAAAAGAAAAGCTCGTTTCGGACAATCGGCCCCAGAATCGCCATCTCCGTCTTGCTCGAAGGCAGCCAGCGCGCCTCGCTCAATTCGTGCAGCCCCGTAAGCGCCAGCTGAAACGCCACGAGCATCAAGATGACGCTCGTCGCCGCAAAGAATCGGTGCAGCGGAACCCGCAAAGTGCCTTTAAAGAAGAAAAGCCCCACCGCGACAGCCCCGGCAATCCCCACAATCGTTCCGATCCAAGTCTGCAGACCTTCGCTGGAAAGCTCCACAGCCCGCAGAATTAGCGCCAACTCCGCTCCTTCGCGCAAGACCATCAGGAAGACGAAGAGGAAAATGCCCCAGCCCGCCGCCTTGCCTACTTTTTCGGCGTAAGACTCGACCTTGGCCTCGATTTCTTTTTTCAGGTGGCGCGCAACGCGGTTCATCCATACGATCATCGTAACAACGAAGACCGCGGCGATCAGGAGCATGAGGCCTTCAAAGCCGTCTTCGCTGATGCGCCAGCGTTCCAGCGCCACTGCCACTCCCAGGCTGAGCGCGGCGGCCGCTGCAACGCCGTACCACGCGAAACGCGCCAGGCGCCCACGGCCCGTGCGGGAAAGATAAACTAGAACAATGCCGACGACGAGCGAAGCCTCAACGCCTTCACGAAGAGCGATAAGAAGAGCCGAAAGCACGAAAACTCCAGTTGTTAATGATTTGCAACTACGATTTAAGTGTACCGCAGTCACGGACTTCCGTCAACCGGACCAGCTTGGTCCTATTTGCCCAGCCGGGTTAGGTTATCCTATTTGACGCACATGCGCACGTTCCGCCCAAGCACCGCTTTGCTGCTTTCGCTGTTGCTTTGTGCGCAGATCCCCTCTCAGACGCCTCTTTCATCGCAGGTTCAGGACAACAAAGTGCGCCCTGATCCCAAACGCGCACAGAAGGCCGCCGAGCGGGGCGATAAGCATCTGGCAGCTGGGCGCTTCGAAGAAGCACTGGCGGAGTACGAAGAGGCCGCACGTTACGCCCCGCAGGATGCCTCCATCGTCGAACGGGCTGCGGCTTTGCGCTCCAAACTGGTTCGCGCCTATGTCGAAGCTGCCGAACGCGAAGCCCTGACTGGTCGCCTGACCGGGGCCACCGAGGAATTGGCCGCCGCTCTCCGGATCGATCCCGAAAACACGTTCGTCAGGGAGCGTCTCGGTCAACTTACAGCCATGGAGGACTCGCAGCGCCCAAAACGGGCGTTCACGAACAAAATTCTTGGTCTGCCACAGCTGCAACCGCAGCCCGGAAAGCGCAACGTGTATCTGCGAGGCGATACCAAGACGGTTTACGAGCAACTGGCTGGTCTCTACGGCGTGAAAGTGACCTTTGATCCGGATGTCGTAGCCAGGAATGTGCAACTGCGCATTGACGACGTGGATTTTTACATCGGCATGTCTCTCCTTGGCACGCAAACCGGAACGTTTTGGAGGCCTGTGAATGCCGCGATGATCTTTGTCGCCCCAGATACGGCGGAGAAGCGGCGGCAGTACAGTCTGGAGGGGGAGCAGACCTTTCCGCTTTCCGCAGCCGTGGGCCCGGAGGATGTCACCGAAATGCTGCGCATCCTGCGCGAGATCACCGGTGGGACGCGCATCAATCTTGACACTCGCAGCCACACCATCACCATGCGCGACACGCCGGAACGGCTTGCCCTGGCCGGTGAACTGATCCAACAACTCGAAAAGGCCCGCGGCGAAGTTATGCTGGAAATCGAGTTCCTCGAAGTGGACCGCGACAAAGCCCGCGCTCTTGGAATTACACCTCCGGCTTCAACGCAGTTGATCACGCTGAGCAGCAACGACATCAACAAGCTCAGAGCGTCAACGACCCTGGCGAACCTGCTCACCAACATTCAACAGGTCTTCGCAGGAAAGGGATTCTCCAGCGTTCCGGCCGTCATTCCCTTCGGTGGCGGCCTGTCCACATTCCTGCTCACTCTTCCCAGCGCCACTGTCGATTTTTCAGACACGCTCTCACTGGTTCAGAGCGGGCGCCAGGTTCTGCTGCGGGCGCAAGACGGAAAACCTGCTAGTTTTTTTGTTGGCGATCGTTTTCCCGTCACGCTTTCGCTGCTCTCTGGAAGTCTTGGCAATGGGAGCGCGCTGACAGGGGTGCCGGCTTCCACGGTATTTCCGGAAACCCGCTTCACCGTCGGGGCCCATCCATCTGCACTCGTTGCGAATCATTTCACCGGCGGTACTCTTCCCGACCTGGCCGTGGTTTTTAACGACGCCAATGCCAATACTTTCGTCATCCTGCAAAACCAGGACAATGGAAATTTCGTGCAAGTTACGCCTTCGCCGATCACCCTGGGGACCAACGAAACAGGCCAAGTCGCCATCGGAACCGGGGTTTTCCGCAACGACATCACAAAATTTTCAACGGCTCAGCCGCCGGACGTGGTCCTTGCGAATTCCACCTCGAATAACGTTTCAGTATTATTGGGCAGCGCTGACTCCACCGGCAAACCCAATGGGCTTTTTACGGAAGCGCCAGGTTCTCCTTTTCCAGTCGGAAACAATCCCAGGTCCGTGATTGTTGCGGACTTCAACGGTGACGGTTTTCAGGACCTCGCTGTTGCCAATCAAGGCGACAATTCCATCTCCCTCTTTCGCGGAAACGGCGACGGGACGTTCACGGAGTTTCCAGGCTCTCCCTTCAAGCTGACGAATACGACCGCGATTTCAGAAACCGCTCCCGTCGCGATGGTTAGTTCAAATTTCCGGAACAGGTTCAACACCGTCAATAATGGACCTGAAGTGGACTTGGCGGTGGTAAATCAAGGCTCCAACAATGTGGCCGTTCTGCTGAGCTCCGTTGATCAAAACCTGAATGTCACTCTTACCGAGGCGCCGAGTTCACCTATCCGAGTGGGAACTTCTCCCGTAGCAATCGCCGCAGGAGATTTGAACGCCGATGGCGCGCCGGACCTGGCCGTCGTGAATCAGGGGGACTCTACAGTCTCGATCTTGCTGGAAAGCGGCAATTTGGATGGCACATTCACCGAGGCTACCGGATCTCCGCTGCCGACATCGGCGAATCCCGCCGGAATCGTGATCGCCAATTTTGCCAACAGCACCGTTCCGGATATTGCGGTGACGAACAACGGAGTGGCCACCGTCGGCGTTTATCTTGGTCTGGGGCAGGGTACGTTTGCTTCGCGCATCGAACTCAACACTCCCGCGGGGCCTACCGCCCTCATTGCGTCGGTGCTGACTGTCAGCGGGCTTCCCGATATCGCTTTGGTTTCTCAGGATCCGGCCGCATCCCAAGGTCTGGTAACGGTGATTCAGGACTCCAGCAGTTTTGCAAACAGCACAACCAATGGAGCGGCGCAGACCCCCTATCCAGGTTCGGAATATGTCGATCTCGGCGTGAAAATCAAAGCGACGCCTACGCTTCATCCCAATAACGAAGTGACTCTGCTTCTCGAATTCGAGATTCGCGCATTAACGGGCTCCAGCGTGAATGGGATTCCCGTAATCTCGAATCGGACGCTGACGCAAACGGTTCGCGTCAGAGAAGACGAACCCACCCTGATTGGCGGCCTCACCGATGTGGAAGAAACGCGTTCCATCACCGGCTTGCCAGGCTTCGCTGAAATTCCCATGCTGGGATACACCTTCGGCGGCCGGAAAAACTCACTTCAGGATACGGAACTTTTGATTCTGGTCACGCCGCGGAAGCTGCGCCTGGCAGACCGTCTAACACGGACAATCTTTGCCGGCCGCGGCGATCCCGGAGGCCGCGCTCCCGCTGGCCCGGGAACTCTGCAGTCCCCTTCGCAGCAGCCGCCGGAGCAGCCACCGCAACCTCAACCACGACCAGAGCAACCGCGGCCAGTGCAACCGCAGCCCCAGCCCTGAGCCCGGGGATAACAAGATCTTTAGGCCTATCACTCTGGCTGTGACTTAAGAAATCGTCTGCAATGAAATTGCCCTTCGGCGGGTACGGGCTACGGCAAGGCTTCGAACACTACGATGGGCTGGTAGGTGCGCGGCACGACGGCTTCGGCAATGGCGATGAGTTTGTCCTGTTGGCTGAATACACGCAACCGCGGCGGCTTCAGTTCACCGCCATCGAGCTCGGTCGTCGCGCCGGGAGGCGGTTCGACGCGGCCCGGCTGAAGCTGCGCGAGCATGATATTGAACTTCGTGCCGTGACGTACGCGCTTTTCGACCACCGGCAACACGTTGACTCTCGGAAAATCAGTCAGCAAGCCTTCGAGCGGAATCAGGCGGTCCGCGAATTTCCCGGCTTGCTTGGCCTCCGCAAGCTCCTCGAGCGTGATCGCCTGCTCCATCGAAAATTCGCCGACTGCCGTGCGCGTGATTTCCGCCAGGTGCGCGCCGCACCCCAGCTTCTGTCCCATTTCATGCGCCAGCGAACGGATGTACGTTCCGGACGAACACTCAATAACAAAGCGCGCAATGCTGCCGTCAACTTCTTTGAGTTTGTATTCGTAAATCTCGACTTCGACAGCCTTCAACTCGACAACTTGTTTCTTGCGCGCCAACTCGTACGCGGGGCGCCCTTTTACTTTTTTCGCGGAAAAAGACGGCGGCATCTGTTCGAATCGCCCGGTGCGCTCCGCGGCAAATTTTTCCAGCGTCAGGGCATCCAGCGACGGCGCAGCGTCCGGCCCTTGCGCTTCCCCGTCGGAATCGTACGTATCTGTCGCGAAGCCGAATCGAAACCCCGCCTCATACCGCTTACGGCGCCCCGCGTAGAATCGCACCAGTCGCGTGGCCCGGCCCAGCAGCAGCACAAGAACGCCCGTCGCCAGAGGATCGAGGGTGCCCAGATGCCCGATCTGCCGGAAGCCTGCCAAATGGCGCACCGCATCAACAACGTCGTGCGACGTTTTCCCCTTCGGCTTATTGATGACGAGCGCGCCGTCGTTGGGCGCCGGCTGTGGTTGTCGTGGCATTCTCTAAGTTAAGAGTTCCTGGTTGCGACCAAACACCAGGAACTAAGCACTATTGCGCCGCGGGTGGATTGTCCTTCTTCATTTCCTTCAGGAGGCGCTCGATGCGCTCCACGTGTTCTTGCGAAAGATCCAGAATGAAATGCAGTTCCGGCACGCGGCGCAGTTGCAGCCGCTCGACCAGTTCCCGGCGGATGTACCCGGAAGCGTGTTCGAGCGCCTTGATCGCGTCGGCCTGCTCCTTGTTCGTACCCTTGACGCTGATGAATACTCGCGCGTGCTTCATGTCCGGCTGGACGCGCACTTCGCTGGCCACCACGCTAACTTCCAGCCGCGGGTCTTTCAATTCCCCTGCGAGCATGGCGTTGATTTCGTGCGCGATCTCCTCGCCCACGCGTTCGTGCCGGTGATTGGCTGGACTCATTGGAATTCCCAAAACATTTTCTAGACAATCTCGACTGCTTGATTGATCAAAAACGACCCGAGGATGCGGTCTGCCTCGTCCAAAACCTTTTGCAATACTTCCCTTAAGTGCTTCTCTTCATTCGAAATCGTTACGATGCCCACGACCGACCTTTGCCACGCGTCGTGATGCTCCAGTTCTGCCACGGCCACGTTGAAATCCCGCCGCAGCTTATCCTTCAAGCTCCGCAGCACTTGCCGCTTGTCCTTCAGCGATTGCGCATCCGGGATGTGCAGCTCGAGGGTGAGCAAACCGACCGGCATGTGCGGCTCCGGGGGACAGCTTGGCGGTTTATTTCTTGCCGGCGGGCGCGCTGGCCTGTCCGGCGGCTTCGGCGGCGCTCATCTTGCTCACGCTGAAGCATTCCAGGACGTCGCCGACCTTGATGTCGTTAAAATTGGCTACGCCCGCGCCGCACTCAAAACCCGTGCGCACCTCACTGGCATCATCCTTGAAACGCTTCAACGAGTTGAGCTTCGACGTGTAAATCACCGCCCCATCGCGCAGGACGCGCACCTGCGCGTCGCGCTTCAGGATGCCATCAACCACGTAGCAGCCCGCAATCGTCCCCGCGCCCTTGACACGGAACGTGTTGCGTACTTCCGCGCGGCCCAGATATGTCTCCGTGACCACCGGCTCCAGCAGTCCTTCCATGGCCTTCTTCAACTCGTCCGACACTTCATAGATGATGTTGTGCGTGCGGATGTCCACGTGTTCCTGCTGCGCGAGGTCCAGCGCCTTGCGGTCCGGCCGCACGCCGAACGCAATCACAATCGCGCCGGATGCGGAAGCGAGCAGCACATCGTTTTCCGTGACCGCGCCGACGCCCGAGCCGATGATCTTCAGCTTCACCTGGTCGGTCGAAAGTTTGGGCAGCATTTCGCTGAGCACTTCCACGGACCCCTGCACGTCCGCCTTGATCACAATTCCCAATTCCTTGACGTCGCCGGCCTTCAATTGTTCGTGGAGCTGGTCGAGAGTGATACGCGAGCCGCTGATGCGCGCCATCGCCGCATCGCGCTGCTTGCCCTGGCGGTACTCCACGACGTGCCTTGCCTTGGCTTCGTCGGTTACCTGGAAGAGATCGCCAGCATCCGGCACGCCCTGCAAACCAAGCACTTCGACGGGCGTCGAAGGCGGCGCATCATTCACCACCCGGCCGCGATCGTCAAACATAGCGCGCACTTTGCCGAACACTGACCCGCAGATAAAGAAGTCGCCGGCTTTTAGCGTGCCGTTTTGTACCAGGATGGTGGCCACTGGACCGCGTCCCTTGTCCACGCGTGATTCCAGCACCGTGCCCGTCGCCGGCGCGTCGGGATTGGCCTTGAGCTCGCGCAAATCCGCAACCAGCAAAATCGTTTCCAGCAGCTTCTCGATGCCTGTTTTCTTTTTCGCGGAAACTTCCACGAACTCCGTATCTCCGCCCCATTCTGCGGGCATCAAGCTGTTTTCGGTGAGTTGCCGCTTCACGCGTTCCAGTTGCGCTTCCGGCTTGTCAATCTTGTTGATCGCCACGATGATCGGCACCTTCGCGGCGCGTGCGTGGTCGATCGCCTCTTTTGTTTGCGGCATGACGCCGTCATCGGCGGCCACCACCAGCACCACGATATCTGTAACCTTCGCGCCCCGCGCGCGCATACGCGTAAACGCCTCGTGACCCGGCGTATCCACGAACACCACCGCGCGATCATTGACGACCACTTTGTAAGCGCCGATGTGTTGCGTAATCCCGCCCGCTTCGCCCGCCGCAACATCCGCTTCGCGAATGGCGTCGAGCAAACTCGTCTTGCCGTGATCGACGTGCCCCATCACCGTCACGACCGGCGGCCGCGGCTTTAAACTTTCCTTGGTCTCTTCCTTCGCAACTTCGAGCACCATCTCTTCTTCAAGCGAGACGACGTTCACCACTCCGCTGAACGACTCGGCAAGCGTGGTTGCCGTCGGCACATCCAGCGCCTGGTTGATGCTGGCGAAGACTCCGCGATCAAGCAGGTTCTTCAAGAGATCCTTCGCGCGCACATCCAGCTTTTCAGCAAGTTCGCGAATCGTGATGCCTTCCGTAATCGTCACATCGCGCGGTGGACGCGGCTCCGGCGGCGCGATAACCGCCGCCGCGGCGCTGCGGCCTGCGCCCGGACGCTGTCGCGTCGGGTGCAGTTTGCGCTCGCCTTCCTGTTCGCGCTTGTCCAGAACAGGGCGCTGCCGCTGCGGAGGCTTGCGCGTGTAGAGCGGCTTGCCCGGCTCCGCCTTCGGCGGCAATTTCTCTGGAAACGGCGGAAGCATTCCCGGACGTCCGGGCGCGCGTGGGCCGGGCCGTGTACCGGTCGGCATGGCACCGCGACGCTGCTCAAACGGCCGTGACTGCGGTCCACCGGGACCGCCAGGTCCACCGGATCGCGGCGCGAATGTCCGTCCCTGCCCCGGTTGCTGCGGGCGCATCGGCTGACCCGGACGCGGGCCACTCGGACGCGATTCACGGCTTGCATCTGGAAGAGGTCCGCGATTGCCGGTGGGAAGCGGGCCACGATTTCCCGTGGGCAATGGCCTCGCCGGAGCACCTGGCCTTGCTGGCGAACCGGCGCGTCCGGGCGCAGCGGCCGCGGGACGATTGGCAGAAGGCTGTGAGCTGGAAGGGGCCGCTGGACGCGCAGGCGCCGAGGGTCGCGCCGCTGCGGGCGTTGCTGGTGCTCCAGCCGGTGCCGGATGGCGAATTGGCGTAACTGCTGCCGAAGTCGCTGCAGGCGCGCCAGGCTTCGCAGCCGGCGGTGCGACTACTGGTGGAGGAGCCGGCGCTTTGTGTGCCGCTGGAGCCGGGGCCGCAGGCGCTTCGTGGGCGATCGGCTTTGCTACTGGCGCAACCGGAGCCGCAGGCGCACTCGGTTTCACTACGGCCGGTGCCACACTCGCTTGTGGTGGCGCAGCGGGTGCAGCAGGCCTCATCCGCGCGGCTTTCGCTGCCGCTTCCTTCGCTTCTTTGTCCGCTTTGGCAGCCGCTTCCGCTTGCGCTTCTTCTTCGGCAGCGCCTTGAATCTTTTTGCGCACTTTTTCCGCGACGTCCGCGGGGATCGAACTCGAGTGCGTCTTCTTTTCCGTGACGCCATACCCCGGCAACAGGTCAATGATGGCTTTCGCCTTGACCTCGAGTTCGCGGGCCAGCTCGTTAATTCGGACTTGATTTACGTCGGTCATGCGCTCCGTTCTGAACTACGACTTCGCCTCTTCCGCTTTCGACTCCTCGCCTTCGCCGCCAGCGGGCGCGGCGTCTTCTGGCGTCTCCGCGGCAGCAGGCGCTTCTTCAACTGCATTTGCCGTCTCTGAGTTTTCCTCTGTCTCCGGCGTCGCTACTTTGGCCGGAGCTTCCGCTTCTCCTACGGGAGTCTCGCCGCCCGCTTCCGCAGCTTCTGCGGGAGCTTCCGTGCTGGCAGCAGCTTCGCCCGTAGCGGCAGCCGCCTCCGCCCCGCCTTCGTAAAAGCGATTCACGGCCTGATAAATCTTGTCCACCATCTTTTCGCCAATGCCCGGAATTTCCATCAACTGTTCCGGCGTCATCCCCGCGAGTTTCTCGACGGAATTAATCCCCGCCGCTTCAATCTTCTCGATGGTCTTCGCGCCCACGCCCGCCAGCGAGGTCAACGGCGTCGCCGGAGCGGTCAGCGCAGTCATCTGCTCTTCGATTTCCTGGCGCTTCTCTTCCTCGCTCTTGATGTCGATGTCCCACCCAATCAGCTTGCTCGCCAGGCGAACGTTCTGCCCCTTCTTGCCGATAGCCAAGGAGAGTTGCGAATCCTCGACGATCACTTCGAGCTTCTTATTCTCCGGATCGGTAATCTGCACGCGCGTCACTTTCGCCGGGCTCAACGCCTTCTGCGCGAACGCCACCGTCTCTTCGTTGTACGGGATGATGTCGATTTTTTCCCCGCGCAGCTCGCGAATAATCGACTGCACGCGCATGCCTTTCATGCCCACGCACGCGCCCACGGGATCGACATCCTTGTCGCGGCTCATCACCGCCACTTTCGTTCTTTCGCCCGCTTCACGCGCCGCAAACCGAATCTGCACTGTGCCATCGTAAATTTCCGGCACTTCCATCTCGAACAAACGCTGCACCAGGCTGGCGTCCGCGCGCGAAACGATCACTTGCGGCCCCTTCGCCGCGCGGTCCACCATCTTGATGACCACGCGCAACCGCTCGCCAATGTTGTACGTTTCCAATTTCGATTGCTCGCGCTTCGGCAGCCGCGCTTCCGTCCGCCCCATGTCCACGATCAGGTCCGGACCTTCGGCGCGCTTCACAATCACGGTCACCAGCTCGCCCACGCGCGTGTGATACTCGTTGTAAATCGTGTCGCGCTCAGCTTCGCGCACTTTCTGCAGAATCACTTGCTTGGCCGTCTGCGCCGCGATGCGTCCCAACACGTCCGTGGGCTTCGCCGCCACGATTTCCGTGCCGACTTCTGCCTCCGGATTCTTTTTCTTCGCTTCCGCCAGCGTGATCTCTTTCTTCGGGTCAGTCACTTCTTCGACCACCGTGTACACCGAAAACACATCCACCTGCCCGGTTTCCTGGTTGAACTTCGCGCGCAGGTCCTCTTCCGTCTTGTAATATTTCCGCGCCGCCACCACCATCGCGTCTTCGATCGCCGACACCACCACTTCCGGCTCGATATGCTTCTCGCGGCTCAGCATTTCAATCTGTTGGTAGAGCAAATTCGCCATGTCTAGATTCCTAAAATTTCTCCCTTAAAACTCCACGACCAAATTCGCCTTCCGAATCGCCTCCAGCGGCACCTCGACCGTCCGCGCTTCCTTGCCTTTCAGCTCCACGCGAACTTTCCCGTCCGCAAATCCCGCCAGCCGTCCCTCAAAAAACTTCGCTTCACCCACCGGCTCGCTCGTGGAAATCTTCGCCAGCCGCCCCCGAAAGCGTTCAAAATCCGCCGGCTTCTTCAGTGCCCGGTCCATCCCCGGCGAACTGACCTCCAGCGTGTACCCTGCTGGGCCAGGAATCAGATCCTCCACGTCGAGAATCACGCTCAGTTGCTGGCTAACGCGCTCGCAATCGGAGTGGCTGATCTTGGGATAGGGGTCGTGTACAACTTCCGCCCCCATCTGCCCCGCCGCATCGCTAATCACCGCTGCCGGCTTTGAGATGTTGGCCGCTTCGCGGCCACCAGGAACCTTGTCGATGTACACCCTCAGGAACCGCTGCTTGCCGACCTTCCACTCGACATCAACGATTTCCAGGCCTTCCGAACGCGCCACCCGCTCGGCTGCGCCGCGGATTTTCTCCAAATCCAAGCAGAGACTCCTCGACCCTAGCCGGTCCGCACTACACTCCAACCGGCCCAACAAAAAAGTGGGCTCGCGCCCACTCATCCGTTCGACCCGCTTCAGAGCGAAATCAGAGTATATTCCCCCTGCACGGCAAAAGCAAGATACGGCCCCCCGCCTCCCTGCTTTTGCCCATGTAGGGGCACGATACAACTTGTCCGACCAGGTCGGGATCGTGCCCCTCTTCGGCCGTTTGTAGAGGCGGGTCTTTCGCGGTTTTTGCGGTCCGGCCTCTGCCGGACAGACCCGCGTTTGTGTAGCGGCGGGGCTTGCCCCGCCCACTCCTGACTTCAGTTCTGTGGGCCCGTCTTTCCTTCGATTTGAAGCGCCGTAGGCGCGGCAGACGTTTTCCCAGCCCGTAAGGGCTGGGAAAAGTTGCAAAAAGACCATCCCGATCCGGTCGGGACGATCCCCTCTCCGCCTCAGCCGCCGCTTCCACGTCTCTCCCGAACTCTTCTTCTAAATCTCGATCGGACGCCCCTCCCTCACCCGTCATTTGCATCCCGCACGGTTCTGCGATACATCGCTGCTTTCCCTCGGACACTCCTCGGCGTGCGGCAAAATGCGACGTTCGCAGCCCGGATGCCTTTGCGGGACGCGTTTTGGTCTCGCGGTGAGCGCAGCCGAACCATGCCCCGCCCGTCCCGCTTGCTCCGACTCTGTCCTCTTCCCGTTTGCTCGCGTAATCGAAGATTCCGACCCTGTCAGAACGACCCGCATATCTCACACTTCCGAGGTCTTCTAGCACTGGGGTGGGGGAGGGAGCGTCTTGGTGACTTACCGCCTACTAACTCCCGGCGGGGGCTCGCATGGCGAGATTCATATCGCTGGTGGCCTGTTTGCAGGAATCACGCTGGCCTTGGTAGCAACTCTGAAGATCCTGAAAATAGTTTTGGAGAATTTTTGCACGAGTCACGCTCAGGCCTTTTCGGGAGGCCTCGTCCAACGCGGCTTTGGCCTTCTGCTCGGACGCAGTGTCAGGATGTTGCCCGAACCGCACGATAGCGGCATAAGCACTCCAATAGTTCTCGCCCTGCCGTTCGCGCTCTCGCTTCACTTGCTGGTTCAGCGCATAAACCAGGAGGTAGTTTGCCCCCAGGACAAACACAATCCCGATGATCCCCAGAATCATGAGCCGCTTGAACATCGCACGGAGACCCCATCTCTTAAGTTCATACTAGCGGATTTTTCGCTCCAGCAAACGGCGCCGCAGACCAATGGTGTTCATGAGTACCTAGATCGCGTTACCGCGCCTGCTGCGCCAGCGCGCCGATGGGCCGCGAGGGCAGATACCTGCCTGACCATTTACTGGACCTTCTGCCAGTTCCCTCATCCGCAGCCGGGCGGTAACTTAAAGCTGTCCCAGTCTTGAGGTGAGGCTATGAACGAATTCACCACATGGATGCAAAGCAATTGGTACGAGCTAGGAAACCTCTTTACTGACTTTGTCTTCCTGGCCGTGGGTATCTGGTTTGCGCGAAAAATCCTGAGATCCATCAGGGCGTCCCAGGAGCAGGTCGGGGCGCTGATAAAACTCACGGTGGCAGGAACGGTCCCCGAGCGGCAGTCCGCAAGTACCGCCGCGGAGCGTTCGTTCGCAACCGGAAGCCCCTACTGGCTTACGCCGTCGGAAGTGCCTGCCAACCAGCCAGAGCTGTCAGAGAGCCGCTTATCGAACGCCGGGCACGGCATAGTGGCGTGGTTGAACACTCCGATGAAGAGCGGCAGCGCGGCACCGTGGCGTAAAGCCATCAGGTGGCTGCAGTCTCCCGCCGGAAGCTGATCGGGGCGGAAGACTTAAGTCTCGCGTCCCTGAGGGGTGCGCGGCCCGCTGAGAAGCCTTGTGCATCTCGGCGGGCCGCGCTGTCTTTGGACTTTTTAGTGCGGCGCTAGCGTCGCGGAGAAACTATCTTTGGCGGCGTTTTCGTAAAGGTGCAGAAGTTGCGAAGCGCGCTTGAGCATATCCGCGGGCAGATCGCCGGGTTGATAGTCCACAAAGCCGGTTGTGTACGCAAGGTTGATCCGCCGGCCGGAACACACGACTTCGATGGCGCCAAGCCGATTCAACACGGTTTTTACTTCGCCCAGGTTGCATTCGGGCAGCACCAGAAGGAAATCGTCGCTGGCCAGCCGCGCCGCAAAATCGGAGCCGCGGCACGCCTTCTTCAAACGCCGCGCAAGCTCTTTCAGGGCCTCGTCCATTGCCGATTGACCGTGGCGCTTGGTCATCTCGGCAAATTCGTCCAGATGAACGGTGGCCAGGCTCAGTGCCGTATTCTGCCGCCGCGCGCGCGCAATCTCTTTGCCGAGCTGCTGCTCGATAAAGGCTCGCGTGTGCAGGCCCGTGACGGAATCCACGCCGCCGGAAGTGGAAATTGGCCCGGGCGCTGCCGCGTCGGAGCTACCGGCGTTCTGCCCGCTCCACTGCTTTCGCTGACGGCGGAACGACCATTGCCGATAGAGCATCCAGCCGTTGAAAAGCAGAAGCAGGCACATCACACCCCATCGCGCTTGATCGGGACGCATTTCGTAAAAATGTTCGTGGTGCCGGAATAGTGAGGGGACCGAAGTCAGCACAAACGCGGTGGCGGAAAGTATGGCAACGAAAAGTGCGGAGAACCAAAGCCACCATTCGCGCCGCGCGACCTGCCGCAGGCCGGAATCCGCTTGCTGCGCGCGGAAGCTATCCGTTCCCTCAAGAGGCGAGGAATTTTGTATGGTGTGGCGAATGCCGAGTATTGATTGCATGTGCCTAGGAGAAGAGCGATACACCACAACAGTAAGACGTTGCTGCAAAAGAAGGCAACGGAGAAATGGTACAGGGCCGTTCGCATCAGGAACCTGACCAAATGGTCAGAGGCGCATTCCGCTAGCACCGCACCGGCATCGGAACACTCAGGTATTGCGCAAATTGCGGTGTAAGTGCGCGCGGACGTATGGAAAAACAAAACGCCCCTGACGAAGTCAGGAGCGTTTTGGCGAAGTTCAGAACGCAGCGAAAACTGTATTCGTTAGGGCTTGGCAGCGGGCGGCTGAGACGTCGCCGGCGCGGGTTTTGCCGGTGCCGGCTTGGCCGGCGTGGCTGCTCCAGCCTTGACCGGGTAAGCCTGATCGTAGAGACGCACAATGTCTTGCGTGACATCGATCTGCGTGGAGGCGTAGAGGATGGGAGAGCCCTGCGCCGAAGAATCCAGCACAACGGCATAACCGTTTTCGCGGGAGTAGCGGTCCAGCACGTCCACCATCTTGCGGCCGATGCGGTCGATGACGTCGCCCTGGGCGGCGTTCACGTCCTCCTGGTATTCCGTATTCATGCGCTCGAGGCGTTGTGCGAGACGCTGCCCCTGCTGCCGCAGGCGGGCTTCTTCTTCCTGGCTCAGCTTGTTCGCGCTGGCCTGAAGGCGCTGCTGCAGATCGCTGATCTGCTTGTTCAGATTCTCGATTTCGTTTTGCCGTGAGGCGAACTGCGACTGCAATTCCGCGGAAGCCAGCTTTCCTTCCGCCGTGGTAACGATGGCCTGGCGAATGCTGATGACGCCGACCTTGCCACCTGCGGCCGAGCCGGCCGCGGGGGGCGATTGTGCCCGGACGGCTCCGGTGCTCAATACACACGCGGCAGCCAGGGCGGCTGTACGAGTCAACATGTTTCGTGACCGCGAAGCGGTCAACAATCTAGAATTCACTTTTCTCTCCTTGTTGTGGCCCGCCACGGAAAGACCGGGGCGAACCTGCGCCAAGTCAGCTTGGCTTGAAACTGATTGCACTCCCTGCGGACTCTACGAGCGTATTGCGAACCTGAGAGTATAGCCGACGCCGTTCTGTTCCTGCAATCAGTAAGCATGATTGCCCCGGCAGCCCAAGCAATAAGACGGCTTTCGCATTAAGAGGTCTCCGGCCACGATTTATTTCGGCAACGGGAACAGGAGCACCCGGTTATTGTCCTGATCCGCGATGACCGCCAGGTTTGTAAAGGTCTGGATGGCTGCTGCGAATTTCGATGAGCCGCCAATACCCAGAGTTGCCTTGGTCGCAAACGTTTGCGAATCCACAATGGAGATCGTATTGCTGACCGGATTGGTCGTCGAACCCGCATTGCCGACTGAATTCACCGTCAGGATGGTGCCGGTCTGAAAATTGTAAGCGATGGCACTGGGATTGATGCCAACCTTAATCGTCTGTGTTTGGCTGGTGTCCGGATTCCATGCCGTGATCACGTTGCCTTGGGTAGAGACCGCATAAAACAGCGCCGGGGAAACCGAAGGATCAAATACCACTCCCGTCGGCGTTGCGGTGAGGAAAGAAGTCGAGGCGGAGGTGGACCGGATGGGGGTGGTTGAGCCGATATCCACGCCAACCAGAGAACCGAACGTGGAGGAGCCAGCAGACTGGCAGGTGACGACAGCCAGACCGCGGCCGTTGGTGCCTCGATCGGGGTCAATGGCGACAGCGATGGGATTTTGGTCGACAGCAACCGTGCCGATTGTGAGAGTGCCGATGGGATTGGCGGTCAGCGGCGTGAGATCAATCGTGTTAACAGTGTTGGAACCAGTATTGGCGATGACCGCGAGATTCGTTTCCTGGTTGATGGCCACGCCACTGGGACTGGTGCCGACAGTCACGACGATAGGTTTCGGCGGTGTGGAATTGTCCAGGACCGGAACGGCGTTCACGAGATCAATCAATGAGACAGTATTCGAGCCACTGTTGGTGACCACGGCGACGCCCGAAGTGCCGGCGGGCTGCCCGTGATACGCGAGACTGGGAAGTACGGCGATGCCAGTGGGCGTGTCACCCGTGGCGATGGTCTTGAGGGTCTGATTGAAAATGTTCGCCGGGTTCAAGCTGAAGACGGAAACCTGATTGCACCCCGTGCCCGTGTTGGTGACGACCGCAAGATTATTGAACTCGTCGATGGCCACGCCTCCCGGTTTGGCGCCATTGCCTGAGCAGGAAGCCAGGGGAATCTCTTCGAGGACGGTAAAGTCGCTCACGTTTGACGTGACGCTGGCGCCGTTGGCCACGTCTAGTGCAAAGTGGCGAGGGGCGGTGAATAATCCAGGAGGGAAAGTGACGTCGAGTTCCTGGCTGCCGTTCAGCGCGACGGTTGCGCCCAGCGTGGTGACATCGATGGTGTCGAGACGAACTTTTGAGGCGCTGGAGAAACCGGAGCCGAAAATCTTAACCGGGCCAATGGCGGGTGATGGAGTGCCCAAAGTGATTTTGACCGCAGCGCTGAGGTTTGCCTTAACTGGAATCTGCGTGTTGTTGGGGTCATCGATGGGCGGAGCGATGACGCGCTGGATGTTCAGAGTCTTAATCTTTCCAGCCTGTCCAAGCTGGAAGAAAGTGATGTTGTCGCTTCCGGAATTCACACCCAGCGCAACATTGTTGATAGAGTCTACGGCCAATGCTCCGGGCAAGTTTACGGTGATGGCCGTGGTAGCTTGAGCTGGAGTAAAGCTGGCGGTTGCTTTGGCGGTCTGGCCCGTGGGAATAATCTTAGCGCGCTGCAAGAGAGCAGGATCCAGGAGAGAAATTTCGTTGCGGTTCGAGTTGAAGGACAGCGCGGTATTGGTGAAAGGTTGGAAAGCCACAGTGGCGGTGCCGATTTCGTCGGTAGATCCGGTGCCTGTGCCCGTGGCGCCACCCAACAAAGTCATAGGAATGACGTTCTCGCTTATGGGATCGATGAAATTGATCTGGCTCGCGGTGGCATTGGAGTCCGCGAGGACGATGCGCCGAGAGACGGGATTGATGGCTATCCCCACCGTGGTGGGCGACACCAGGTAAGTCAGAAAAGGAATGCCGGAACTTGCAAAGCAGTTGGGAGTCGTGGATGAAGGTGGCGGAGCCGGACATGTGGAACTGTCGTCTTTGTCAGCCTGGAAATACTGAAAATGAGTGGCATCGAGAATTGTGCCGACCGAAAAGGACCCATCGAAATTCGTCTTGTTGGCGCCTTGGGGCAAGCCACTGATGAGCACTGTTCCTGGGTTGCTGGGACTGAGGTTGAGGGCGGCCGATGTCGTTACAGTGACGACATTCGAGGCGCGGGTAGCGCTGGCGACGCCGACCGACCCAACCGAGGGATTGGCGAGATTCACGGCTGAGAGCTGACCCGCCCCGCCAGGAGTCACATACGCGAGGCGAGCGCCGGATTCAAACGCAATCTGGGGATTTGGTCCGGCGTTCAGAGTGACGTAGGCGATGGGACACAATTTCGGTGTGGCCGTTTGTCCCGGCACAATACAGACCGGACTGGCGTTGGCGCTAGTGTCCAGATTGATGACGAGGCCAATATTGGTGGAAGCAAAAGCCACCACGGCGTGATGCGAGAGAGGATCAATGCCAACGGAGTACGGGAACGGGGCGACAAAAGAGGAAGTGGTCGTCGCAGGAGGTGGAATTAGATTGCTCAAGTCCACCGTTCCCAGCAGCGTTCCAGCGGGGATGGAGTGAACAGTGACAGAGCGGCTGGCATAATTCACGACCGCGGCAACGTGCAACTGATCGTCGACGGCGACGCCGGTGGCGAGAAAACCCTGCGAGGAGACTAATCCAGCCAGAGTAGGCGTCCCTCCGTTCAGGTTGATGAATTGAATGTTGTTGGCGGTGTTGACCGTGGGGGCAGCCGCTAGAAAGGCATTCTGCCCGGCCAGAGTGACCACCGCATACCCCAGGGTGGAATCCAAAGCCATGGCGCTTGGCATCGTGGGTGTGGTGGGCACAGCGTTCCCGGGAATCGCAAGTTGAAAGAGCGCGCCTGGAGCATTGGTCCCAGCGTAATCCGGGATAACGGCGATGTTGGTGTAGGCCGTGTCGGGAACCGGAGGGCCAAACGGACCGCTCGCCGTAGTCGAATACATCACGCTCAGAGGGAACAATCCGGCATTGGGATTGCTTGCGTTGGGGGTGGGCAGGAAATTCGTGATGCGGCGGGCCGTGATTGTGGAAGCCGTCGATGATGAGGGCGTACCGTTGAAAAGCGGCCTAACGGTTGGCGTAACCGTTTGCGCTGGGGCGGAACCAACGTTGGTGCCGAAGAACCCGCCGTCAATGGTGATGGGATCCTGCCCGAGTGTGGCCTCCTGAAGATTTTCCGGCTGTGCAGCGACGATGGTAGGCCGAACCGGCTTGATGTCGAGAGGAAACGGTCCGCCGGTAACCGTAACAGCGGTGTTGCTGCTCGTCACCTGGACCGTGTAATGTCCGGCAGTCGCAAGCTGGGCGGTGTTCAAGCGAACGCGCGCGCCGATGGAGGAGGAAGTCGATCCGGCTGCGAAAACTACTTTGATCTGCCCTGATACAGGACTAATCGTCGTGGCATTACCAGACGAATCCACGAGCGTAACACCAGTTTGCGAGTTGGCGTTGGTAGCCGCGAGGAAAATATCCTGCTGCAAGCCGCCTTGAGGGGCAACCGATGGGGAAATACCACTGAAGACAATGTTACCGGCCTGCACGACGGTGACGGACGCCTGGACAATGCGGGCGTTGTCCACGTTGGAAAATGCGTAGACTGTGACGATCCCGGCAGCATTGACTGGATTGGTTGTCGAGGCCGGAGCAGCGGTCGGCACGGCCGTGGGAGCAGTATAGATTCCCGTCTTCTGATCGATCGAACCGCAGTCGTTGCTTCCTCCGCTGCAGGACACGCTGGTCGTCTTGGCAGTGGTTTCAAAGGTCAGGCCCCAGGTGATAGGGGGAGGAGAGGCGGCGTTATTGAAAATGTTGCCATTGACATCCCTGGCGAAAAACTGCTGCTGTGCAGTGGTAGCAACCGTAGCGGATGCGGGCGTAATTGAGATGCGGACGCCGGAATCGAAAATAATCTTGAAGGTTCCGGTCTTCTTCCTGTCGGCGTTGGAGGTTGCGGTGATGGTGACGATCACGTTGGGAAATGTCTTCTGGTTCGGAAAATCTTTCGGAGCGAGGAATGTGGCGGTGGAAAGGATGGTGGTGCCGGTGCTCGCAATGGGCGTAAGCGTGCCGACGGCGGGAGTGCCGGCGTCGGGATCGCCCGCGGGGATTTTAGCAGTATCGCAGGCCGCCGAAGCGGAAGGCGTTGGGTTCGGAGTGGTTGTGGTGGGGTCCGGCGTGGTGGTGTAGGAGCAGTCGAACGTGGAAGTCACATCGGTCGCACCCGTGACGTTGGCGGTGATGGTTTGCGATTGCGCAGGCACCATAACGGAGCCTAAACTGCCTGATACGGTGACCGCCACCTGATTGGCCGCGCTGCTGCTGCCACACCCGCTGATCCAAAGACCGGCGAGCGCCATCGCCAACAAGATGTATGTTGCACTCTTATGCCACTTCATACCCACTGTCTCCCCCACATTTGCGCGCTCTGCAAGTGACCTGCTTCTGCTGCGCTGCTGTTTTCCCAAACTTTTCCAAAAATCATGATGGTCCTCATACTCTAGAAGGTCCGGCTAACGGTGAATCGAAATGTGCGTTGAGGCTCAAAATAGTTGAGACTCCCCGGATTTTTCAGGAGTTGCTCGATCGTCGGCCGGACCTGGAACCTCCACACGTCCGGAGGCAGCGATGAAGGGAGGCGGCCCATGGTGGTGCATTTGTCTCCCAGGGTTGGATCGCAAATCTCGCTGGGCTCGATGAAATCCTGGGGCGCCAAAAGCTGGGAATGCAATCGGTGTACGTTGTAGGCGTAGTAGACCCGGAAGGGCGCTTGAATGATCGGCAACTGCACGACGAACTCGATGCCTGTCGAACCGCGCAGGCGAAAATTTGTTCCCGGAGAGATGCCCAGCCGCCGGTCCGCGGCCAGCGCGCCGGAGCTAACGGCGCTAGGAAAGCTGGTGTTGAGATTAGCAAATCCCGTAGGATCAAGCCGTAATGCACCCTTTCGAAGGATTCCGTTGGTGCCGCCGTCAAAAAACAACACGGTCTGGAAAGTGTTGCCGATGATGGGAATGCGGTACTCAATATTTCCATAGCCCTGCGTATCGCCGCCGGGAAAGGTGATCGTGTAGCCGAGCACGGGTACGCTCACGGCTCGCTGGGTCGGCCGGCCAAAGCCGTCCAGGCAGGTGTTGCAGGTGTAGGTGAACTGTTGCGCCGTCGCGACCGGAATAAACGTGACCGGGGTAATCGAGCGAATGTCAAAACCGCGAATGTCCGACTCGCCGCCCATATAAAAGCGGCTATAGGGAGGCGGTTCCCCGCCGCCGTATCCGGTGATGAACGCGCCCGAAGCGTGGAAACCCAAAACGTTGCGGTGCTTGTTCACCGGATGGTAGTACTTCCAATCGAAAACGTTGCTGATGCTCTTGACGTTGCCGCCGAGCCCGGAAAATCCGAGCGAATAAAAGTAGCTCTTTCCACCGGTGGGATTGATCGGATTGTTGACGGTGTTATAGGTGACCGTGGGAGTGATGGTGCTCGAAACGATTCCATTCAGCGCGCTGGGACCGGCGATGCTGCGGAACTGCACCTGGGTGAACAGCAGCTTGGAAGCATCGTTAAATGCCGTAATGTTGGTGCGCGTCAGGCCGTACTGCAAGCCAATGCGCGTGAACGAAAGCTTCCGGACGGGATAACTGGCGAACAGCGTGAATCCGGTGCTGTCCTGGTTGTAATTCTGAATGAATTGCGGGTTGATGCTGACGGACTGGCCGGTGAGGAGCGCGGCCTGGCGGGCCTGGTCAAACTTGTAACGGCTGGAAAAAATCGTGAACCCCGAGGAAATGGGCCGGTCGAAGAGATAGGGCTCGGTAAATCCGAAAAGGAAGCTGCGCGTAAGATCGCCGAACTGGGCCGAAAACGTCAGAGTCTCGCCAAGACCAAGGAAGTTGTTGGTCTGATAGGTGAGGCCGATGAAGCTGCCAGCCAGGCCGCTGACGCCGCCTTGCAACCCGATCGATTGTTTTCCTTTTTCCTTGAGCTTGAGGTTGATGTCTACCGTGCCTTCTTTGCTGTTGCGCTTGATCTCCGCGGCCTTGTCGGCTTCGATCTTGTCGAAGTAATCGAGCTGATTGAGGCGCAGGATGCTGAGCTCCCAGAGACGTTTGTTGAAGAGCTGGCCTTCATCGATCATCAGCTCGCGGCGAATGACTTTGTCGCGCGTGGTAGTGTTGCCGCTAAAGTCGATGCGCCTGACGAAATACTGCTTCTGCTCATCAAACCGCAGCGTCAGGTTGATGATTTTGTTGGCATCGTCGACTTCGGTGTCCGGCTCGGGAGTGAAGTCGATGAATCCGTATTCGCCGTAAATTTTGCCGTAGGTCTCCAGGGCCTTGCGCACTTTTTCGGTCGAGAAGATGTCGCCTTGCTTGAGGGGAAAAGCGCTCTTCAGCGCGTCGACCTTCAGCGACAAGGCCTTGTCCGGATCGGAGCTGACGATTTTGAGAGTGCCCATGCGGAAGCGCTCGCCCTCTTCGATGGGGATGGTGATGTTGACGGCCTTGCCGTGGCTGCGTCCGAGGACCAGCGGAACGCCCAGGCGATTGCTTTGGGTGTCAATATTATCGAGAATGGGTTCGCCAACGGACACCTTGAAATACCCATTGTCGCGATACAGGCCGCGAACACCGACTTCCAGATCCTCGCTCAATTTTTGGCGGTCGTAAGTCTTGGTGAGCACCGGGATGTACCAGAAGTAGAGAGGAATGGCGTAGGGCCGGTCGTGGCGCATGGCGCGGATCAACTTGCGGTCGCTGAAAGCGTGGTTCCCCTTGAATTTTATTTGGCCGACCTTGACCTTCGGGCCTTCCTCAATCTTGAAAACGAGAATGACGGCGTTGCTGGAAGCAATGCGCTCGTACTGCGGGGTGACTTTCGCGAATTGACGGCCGTGCTCGCCCAATAATTCCTTCAATACGACTTCCGCTTTCTTGATTTTCGTCGGGTCGAACTGGCTTTCGACGCTCAGGCCGACCTTGCGTTCCTTGAAGCGGTCGAGAATGTCCGATTCGGAAACAGAGTGGATACCGTCATAGCGGATGCGGCGGATCTGCGGGCGTTCCTTGACTTCGAAGACGATGATTTTGCCGTCCGCGCGATTGGGAGCATCTTCCACGCGGAGCTTCACGTCCTCGAAGAATTGGGTGTTCCACAGCGCCTGAAAATCGCGGCGCAACGTCTCTTCATTGTAGACATCGCCTTCCCGGCTGAAGATGCGCGCTTTCAGCGTGTCGGTCCGCACGCGGCGGTTGCCGTTGAAATCGATGCGGACGATGACAAACTGCTGCTGTTGCGCGGCGGCCTGCGCTTCCGCCGCGGAATGGTCCTTTATAACCTCTTTGCCGGTTGCGTAATCAAAGGAAGCAGAGAAAACGTAGGAACGCGAAGATGAGGATGCTTCTGTATGGGAGTTTTCCCGCGGGAGTGCGGGCGATGCGGCTGCAAAAAGGAACACGATAGCGATCAGCCACGTCACGCGAGCCGCGAAAAACCCAAACGGCAAACAGACTCTTCTTTGAGCGGCCAATGAGGTCGTCAAGGCCGCGCCCCCAAACTCAAGTTGTTTTTCTCCCGCCGGACCCGGTGTGGGCCGGCCGTGCGTTGATCCCGACCCCTGCCGGGACCATCCGTGCGTTGGTTCAGATTCGCTAGTGGACGACCGGGGTTGCCTCACCGACGGGACGGAACGAAAGGCCTTCCCCTGCGACGTAAATCTGCAATGTCGCCGGCCTTTGAATTCCACCCTGGATCAGCGCCTCGGAGAGCGGGTCCTCGACGTACTTCTGCAAAGCCCTGCGCAGCGGACGTGCCCCATAACTGCGGTCCGCACACGTTTTCTCAAGTATCCACTGACGTGCTTCCGGCGACACGACAATCTGCACCTGCCGGTGAATCAGCGTGTCATTCAGCTGGCCCACCAGCAAATCGATGATGCGGAGCAGATCTTCGTCGCCGAGCGGATTGAAAATAATCACCTCGTCCAGCCGGTTCAAAAACTCCGGGTTGAACGCCCGCTTTACTTCGTTCATCACCATGTCTTCCATGCTCTTCTGCCCGGCTTCGTCGGCGCCGGACTGGAAGCCCATCGCGGTGCGCTTCTGCAAATGACGCGCGCCGAGATTGGACGTCATAATGATGATGGTGTTCCGGAAATCCACGGTGTTGCCGAGCCCGTCCGTCAACTGGCCGTCTTCAAATACCTGCAACAATATATTAAAGACGTCCGGATGGGCCTTCTCGATTTCATCGAGGAGAATGACCGAGTAAGGCGTCCGGCGGACACGCTCCGTTAATTGCCCGCCTTCTTCGTAGCCCACGTACCCCGGAGGCGCGCCGATCAGCTTCGAGACGGAATGTTTTTCCATAAATTCCGACATGTCGAAGCGGACCAGCGACTTCTCCGAACCAAACAAAAACTCAGCTAGGCGGCGCGCAACTTCCGTCTTGCCGACTCCCGTCGGCCCGAGGAAGAAGAAGCAGCCCACGGGGCGCAAAGGTGATTTGAGGCCGGCGCGGCTGCGGCGAATAGCGCGGGCCAGCGCGGTGATGGCTTTGTCCTGGCTGATCACGCGCTTGTGCAATTCCGGCTCGATGCGCAGAAGTTTTTGCTGTTCGTCTTCCTTGATGGAAGTGACGCCGATTCCGGTCCAGCGCGAGACCACTTCTTCAATGTCTTCGCGCGTCACGATGCCCGTCGAGGCGTCGTCCAATTTGAAGCGTTCGCGCAAGCCGCGCAAATTTTCTTTTTCTTTGCGCTCTTCCTCGGAATAGAACCGCGCCTTTTCGAATTCGTGATTGGCGATGGCTGTTTCCATGCGATGGGTAATGAATTTCACGCGCTTCTGCACTTCGCCGACTTCTTCGGGCACAGTAGCCTGCCGCAACTTCACACGCGCGCCAGCTTCGTCAATCAGGTCAATGGCTTTGTCCGGAAGGAAACGGTCGGGGATGTAGCGGTTCGAAAGATAAACGGAATAGCGAAGCGCTTCATCCGTGTAGCTGACAGCGTGAAATTTTTCGTAGCGCTCGCGGACCCCTTGAATCACTTGTACAGCCTGCTCTTCGTCCGGCGCGGGAACTTTCACGGATTGGAAGCGCCGCTCCAGCGAACGGTCTTTCTCCACCGACTTGCGATATTCGCCCGGCGTGGTTGCGCCAATGCATTGAATCTCCCCGCGTGACAGCGCGGGCTTCAAAATGTTCGCTGCGTCGAGGGAACCTTCCGCGGAACCGGCGCCCACGAGCGTGTGCAGCTCGTCGATGAACACGATGGAGTTCTGGCTCTCCATCAATTCCTTCATGATGGTCTTCAGCCGTTCTTCAAACTGCCCGCGATACTTTGTGCCCGCCACTATCAGCGAAAGATCCAGAGAAAGGATGCGCTTGTCCGCGAGGAACGGCGGAACGTCGCCATCCGAAATGCGCTGCGCGAGTCCCTCGACAATGGCCGTCTTGCCCACGCCCGGCTCGCCGATCAAGACGGGATTGTTCTTGGTGCGGCGGCACAGAATCTGAATAACGCGCTCGACTTCGTTCTCGCGCCCTACCAGAGGATCCAGCGAACCTTCCGACGCCGCTTGCGTAAGGTCGCGGCTGAATTCCGCCAGCAACGAAGTTTCCTTTGGCCGCGCCGCTGCCGTTTTTTCTCCGGACGTGCGCGCCAGCTCTTCCCGCAGCGTGGAGAGCCGCAATCCGCGCTCCATCAAGATCTCCGCGCCAAAGCACTTTTCTTCGCGCAAGATCCCCAGCAGCAAATGCTCGGTTCCGACGTGTTTGTGGCCGAGCCGCTCGGCTTCTTCCGCCGCCATATTAAGGATGCGCTTGCACTCCGCGCTGAGCGGCACTTCGACGGACGTCGAGATGCGCTCGCGTATCGTGATGCGCGCTTCGATCTCTTTGCGTATCGATTCGATCGAGCCCTGCTGGCGGAGGAAACGGTTGGCCAGCGCCTTGTCCTCGCGCATCAAGCCGAGCAGCAGATGCTCCGTCTCGATGTACGGGCTGCCATACTGGCTGGCTTCGTACCTCGCAAAAAATATGACGCGTCGCGCTTTCTCTGTATAACGTTCGAACACGTTAGCTCGCTTCTCCCCTGGGGGCCCCGCTCGCGGAAGCCGCAGCCTCGCGAGTTCGCAGAACGCCATGTTCCAGCGCAAGGACCCGATCACACCGCGCGGCGAGCGCCAGGTTGTGCGTCGCAATCAGCGACGTCAACCGGTGCGTGCGGTGCAGCCGTTCCAGCAACTCGAACACAGCCCAAGCATTCTGCTCGTCCAAATCTCCGGTAGGTTCATCTGCCAGCAGCACCGACGGCCTGGTGACGAGCGCCCGGGCAATCGCCGCGCGCTGCTGTTCCCCTCCGGAGAGTTCCCCTGCACGGTGATCGGCCCGGTTTTCCAAGCCCACCTCCGCCAGCCACTTCCGCGCCATCCCCAGCGCGGTTGTGAAATCCTCGCCACGCACCAGCAGCGGCATGGCGACGTTTTCCGCAGCCGTAAAATCCGGCAGCAACTGGTGGCGTTGCCACAAAAATCCTATGGCACGATTCCGAAATTCCGCCAGCGCCGCGTCATGAATCGATTCAATGGCTTTCGTTGCGAAGTATACTGTACCGCTCGTTGGTGTGTCTAGCGCGGCAAGCAGGTGCAGCAAAGTACTCTTGCCGGCCCCCGACGGTGCGACGATCGCAACCATCTCTCCTCGACGCAAACTCAGGTTTGCATCCGCAAGAACGGTGATACTTTTCTCGCCGCTGCCGTAAGTTTTCTTCAACCCTCGCGATTCCAGCACCACGGCAGTGTTGCCCGCATCGTCCGCCGCCACCCCATCCGCGAGTTGTGTGTCTTGGGTCATCCCTTTGCCGGGCCTTTCGCCTCTTGCATCCCGCCGCCACTGCTCTTTACTTAGATGCTTCTAGTGCAATCCCCGTGCCGTACGGCTCGCTTACGCAACGCACTTACAATGGCCCAAAGTGTTTCCCATTTTCGCCAGTCCATTGCCTGCCGAAAACAGGGCATTTCCTAGCCGAATTGAAACACCAATAATCTTTTTCTTTTCAACAGCTTGGAGTGGGTTTTTTTTGCAACCAGGGGTTGAGGGACGCGCCCCGGTCCCATCCACCTGCCTCTCAGCCCTTATAGGAGCAAATTTCGCGCCAATGCACCAAAGAATATGCTTATTCCGCCCAACGTCTGGATGCTCACTCATAACGCAGAATCTCCACCGGCAGGAGCCGCACCGCCGCGCGCGCGGGCAAGACCGTTGCTCCGATGGAGATTCCCATCGCTACGGTGGTGATCCAAACGCCATCGAAAATGCTCGGATGAAACGGCACATAGGGAACCGCATAGATCTGCGGATCAAGAGGGATCAGATGGTAGTTCCCTGCCACAAATGAAAATCCGTAGCCGATGAAGAGACCGAGAAGCGTGCCTGCTGCTCCGATGCTGATTCCCTGCCAAAGAAAAATCGTTCGAATCTGCTTGCCGCGCGCGCCCATCGAGCGGAGAACGGCGATGTCCCGGGCTTTGTCTGTGACCGTCATGGAAAGAACCACCAGAATGTTGAGACCGGCAACGAAAGTAATCAGCCCCATGAAAATCGCGGTGACAAGTTTTTCCAGCCGCAGCGCCCGAAACAGTGCGCGATTTTCTTCCATCCAGGTTGTCGTCGAGAAACCCTGCCCCGCGGCTTTCCGAACCAGCTCCGCAATTTCTCCCGCGCGTTCCGGCTGATACAGGCGAAACTCCAGAACGTTGACGACGTCCCCCGCGCCGGAAAGCCCCTGCGCTGCCGCCAGATTCATGAAACACCAGTTCTCGTCGTAGTCGTAAAAGCCCGAATCGAAAACTCCGGCAACCCGAAAACGCCGTGTTCGTGGCATCAGTCCGAAGGGCGTCAATCGCCCCTGCGGACTGGTAAGCGTCACGTAATCGCCCGGCGAGACCTTCCATTCTTCGGCGAGCTGCTTGCCAACCAGCAGCGCGTCGATGCCGTCCGCGTCCGGGGAAAAGTCCAGCTTTCCCGCAACAATGCGTTGTAGCGCTTCGTCGCTCTTTCGTTCCCGCTCCGGATCGATGCCTTTTATGACCACCCCTCGTGCTTGCCCAGCGAATGAAAGCAGCACCGTCTGGTAGATCGCGGGCGTGACGGAACGCGCGCCGGTTTCCTTGGCAAGTTTTGTTGCCAGTTCCTCGTAGTTCTTGATTCCGCTGCTGCCGGGCCGCGTAAGAGAAACATGGGCGGTGACGCCGAGCAACCGGTCTTGCAGCGTCTCCCGGAAACCCGTGTTCATCGAGAGCGCGATGACCAGCGTCGCCACGCCCGCAGCTACTCCGATGACGGAAAACAAGGTGACCAGCCGCAGCACGGCCGGCCGGTACGGCGACCGCAGGTACCGCTGCGCCACAAAGCATTCAAATCGCATTGGGGGAAGGCCGGCCGGTGCGGAGATTCGCGATGGAAGCCATCAGCGCGAGAACAAAGGTAGGAAAAAGTAGAAAATCCAAGATGGCATGGCCAGCGTCGGGAGGATAGTGGTTACCTATCACGGGAAGAATTTGAGTGCGCTGGCTATAGAAGCTAAAACGGCCCTGATTTTCTGGCGCGTTCTTAGCATACGGAATCCACCAGTCGGACAAATGAACAACGGTCCACAGCGCCAGCAACAAAGTCCCGATCCACATGGATACACGCCGCACTCGCGCAAAAGACCAGGCGATCCATAGAAGAAGAAAGCCAATAACGATGTCCGGATAAAACTGATCATTGTTCACTGGCCAGGCAAATTGCCAATTCCATCGGCGCAGAGGAACCCAGCGATACACTACATAGTAGGTGAAGAGCGTCACCAAAGCGACAGTCGCCCGGACGTGTGCCCTTCGCATGCCCAACAGCTTATCATTTGGAAAAGGAAGAGTCCTCCATCGACATCCTGGTCGTGAGAAGTTATGCGCCGTGCGCTTCGGAAGTGGAAGATGATTCGCCGCCGGCTTCCGGGCGAAGCAAAGGAAAGAGGATGACGTCGCGAATCGAAGGCGAATCCGTCAGCAGCATCGTCAGGCGGTCGATGCCGATGCCTTCGCCCGCCGTCGGAGGCATGCCGTGGCAGAGGGCCCGGATATAATCCACGTCGAGTTGCTTCGGTACTTCCTCGCCGCCTTCCGCCATCTGCGCAAGAAAGCGCCGCTCCTGCTCGGCAGGGTCGTTCAACTCGGAGAAGCCGTTCGCCACTTCCATTCCGGCCACATATACTTCAAATCGTTCGGTTAGGGAAGGATCCTCCGGCTTCTGCTTCGAGAGTGGAGAGATATCCGTCGGAAAATCGTAAAGGATGGTCGGCTGAACCAATTTGTCTTCGGCCATGGTTTCAAAAAGCAGACCGGTCCATTCCCCGTCGGTTGGCTTGCCTTTGGCGGCCGCATAGGGCTCTCCGGTTTGTTTGGCCCAAGCGTTGTATCGGCTCGTCGCCTCTCGCGCGCCTCCGGCAGAAGCCAGCATTTCAAGCGTGGGAGGCGGCGGTGGCTCAAATCGTTCGCCCGAACCTTCAGGCGTAGGAGCCTCGCCCGCTTTTCGCGGCCAGTACTTCACGATCGCTTCCCGCATCGAAAGCCGCTGCATCTTCGAAAAATCAAGTTCAGTGTCGCCGTATTTCACCGTGGTTGATCCGGTGATGTTCTTCGCCAGCAGCGCGAAAAGTTGCTCGTTCATGTCCATTAAATCGCGATAATTACTGTACGCCTCGTAGAATTCCAGCATCGTGAATTCAGGATTGTGCTGCGTGGAAATCCCTTCATTGCGGAAATTACGGTTGATCTCGTACACCCGGTCAAATCCGCCCACCGTCAATCGCTTCAAATAGAGCTCCGGTGCAATGCGGAGATATAGATCAATATCCAGCGTGTTATGGTGCGTGATAAACGGTCGCGCCGCGGCGCCTCCGGGGATGGGATGCATCATCGGCGTTTCGACTTCGACGTAGCCTCGCGCGTCAAAAAACCGGCGCAATTCCTGGATGATTTGCGCGCGTATCACAAAGACCTGCCGTGACTTTTCGTTGGCGATCAAGTCGAGATACCGCTGCCGGTAACGCAGCTCGACATCGCTCAACCCATGCCATTTCTCCGGGAGCGGCAGCAGCGCTTTCGAAAGAAAGAAGATCTCCTCGACCCAGATGGACAGCTCATTGGTCTTCGTTCGAAACAGGTGCCCTCGCACGCCAATCGAATCGCCCAAATCGAGCAGGTGAAACAGTTGGAATCCTCGTTCTCCGACAACATCTTTTTTCACGTAGATCTGAATGCGCTTCCCAGCGCCTTGCAGATGTGCGAACCCCGCCTTCCCCATGAGCCGGACGGATACGATGCGGCCTGCGACCCGCACCTCGCCCTTGTTCGCATCCAATTCCGGGCCGGGGGCCTGTCCGTACTTCTCTACCAACGCGGCCGGTGTATCGGTCCAGCGAAATTCCCGGGGATAGGGGTCGTGTCCCAGCGCCTGGATCTGCTCAAGTTTCTTCTGGCGCTGTTCAAACTGGTCGCGAGGCTCGAATTGCAATGGAAAAATCCTTTCGAATGCGACGGCGTTCGAGTATAACGGCGCGCCTCATCCTTGAGCAAGGAACACGCTACCGCTGCTTCGCCCGGCTGTGAGAGCATGCGAACGCGTGACGAGTTCTCAAATTGCCCGTTCTTGGATTGGCCGCGTGAGCAGTCCCGACGATTCAGCGCTGCGCATTAAGAATATTATGGCTTGTAGATGGCTTTTTGTTATACTCCCGGTCCTGTCCCAACGGAGGCCTCCCGTGAACGACTGTGCCCGCCCCCTCCCAGCCCGCGGCAAGTCAGTTAAGGACGACTGGCGCGCGTGGCTTCCGGAAGCAAAAGCGGTGGTTTTCAATCAACAGGTACACCAGCTCGAATCCAGCTACGTGATGTTAAGCGTGTCCTTGGATGAGGCCATTGAACTGCGCCAAATGGGACAGCCTGGTAAATCCCTTCAGGCCGTGGGTATCACTTCAGGCCTTTGCAGGCTGCTGACGCAGATGCTTGCAGGCTTGCTCCGCGCTTTGTCGGAGCACGCCAAGCACTACGGAACCGTTCCCAACGCCGCCCCCCTCGATCCCGCCAATTTTCAAGGACAGAAGGGCCAGCGTTCCGCGCGCATGAGCAGCCTGCTCAATAGCGTCTTACTTTCCCAACGGCTCCAGTTTCTCCATAAAGTAGGCACGCTCGAGGAGATGGTCGAGGACCTTGACAGGGACTTTCGCCACGCTGCTGATGGACTCGCCGACGGGCTCTCTTCGAATCCCAGGAAAATGTGGGATGACGTGGACACGGACCACTACGACCTGAATACCTGCTTGAGAGAGGCCATTGTCATATTCAAGTCTTTCCTGATTGCCTTGCCCGAGAGCCAGCTCGGAGCTTTCCAAAACACCGTTCGCCGGCAGTCTCAGCCGCTCGAAACCGACGCTCCTTCCACTCGGGGTGTGATCCGCCATAGACGAATGACCGCGATCGCGGGAGAGGTGTTTATTATGGATATGCGGGCTTCTGCCAGGACAACTCAAGGGGGTACTCGGTGCATCCGAAATGGTGGATGCGCCGCTATTGGACCGTTGGCCCGGAACCGACCAAGCGATCCCGATGCGTCGACCTCTCGGCAGCCACCCAAACCGGTGACTGAAGCGGAGGCCATCCGTCTGGCCCAGGCCGGGGATGCTGCGGCTTTTGAGTTTCTGTACCACTTGCATAGCCGCCGCGTCTACGCTTTGTGCTTGCGCATGGTGAATAATCCGTCCGATGCGGAAGACCTGATGCAGGAAGCTTTCCTTCAGCTCTTCCGCAAGATTGGCACCTTCCGCGGAGAGTCGGCCTTTTCGACCTGGTTGCACCGGATGACGGTCAATGTCGTGCTGATGCGGTTGCGCAAGAAGTCTCTTCCTGTAGCTTCGCTCGAAGAAACGACGGATCCCGACGATGAAACGGGCGGCCCCAGGAAAGACATTGGCGCACCGGATTTGCGCTTGAGCGGTGCCGTCGACCGGGTCAATCTGGAGCGTTCGGTTGAGAAATTACCGCCGGGTTACCGGACTGTGTTCGTGTTGCATGACGTCCAGGGCTACGAGCACAACGAGATCGCGGATATTATGGGATGCTCGGTAGGAAATTCGAAGTCGCAATTGCATAAGGCGCGTACGCGTCTGCGGGACCTGCTCCAGGAAGAAGTACGCCAGCAGGCACGGCAGGAACGCCACGCGGCAAAAACCCAAACGGCGCATGATGATTGAGCTACAATGGGCGCAATTCAAGGGTGTGTGAGCGGCTTCCTGAGCGGGCATCGGGACTTTGTGCCGAGTCGGTTTGAGAGAAGTCGAGCGGGGCAGGCATCCAGCGCCGGCCTCCACGGAGTGAAAGGTCATGCAGTGCAGGGACGTAGAAACTGTAGTTGAGCAGGAAGGTCTGGCGCCGCTGCCGGAAGCAGCGCGAGCGCATGTGGCCAGTTGCAGCCGTTGCCGGGAGCTTGTCGCCGATCTCGCAACCATTGTTTCCATGGCGAATGAATTGCCCGCCGAAGTCGAACCGCCCGCCCGCGTGTGGGTTTCTCTTCAGGCCCAGCTTGAACTCGAAGGAATCATCAAGACCCCCGTCGTTCCTGCTAGCGGTGACCGCTCGTCCAGGTGGTATGGCTTCAGCGATCTGTTTCGTAGCCGCGCTCTGGCGACTGCAACCGTGGGCCTGCTGATCATCGCTGCTGGAGTCCTGCAAATGCGGCAAGCTCCGGATGCTCCCTTGGAAGCCGCGAGAAGTGTTGCTGGACCTGCTCGGCAAATTCCCTTTGCGCAAACGGCCAAAGTCCTGAATGAACAAGAAATCGATCTCAGAAACATGCAGCTTGCCGGCACTTCTGCCGTGGACGCCTCTTTCCGCCAGAACCTGCAGCAAGTCGACGATTTTATTGCTGACTGCGAGCGCCGCGTGAACGATGCGCCGCAGGACGAACTGGCGCGTGAATATCTGTCCAACGCCTATCAGCAAAAAGCGGAATTACTGTCTGCGATGATGGATCGCGGGGGGAGTGTCCAATAACATGGGAATGAGAATGGTGAATTTGTCCGCTCTGCGGTCGGATGTGAAACGCGGCATGTTGCCCCTGCTTGGCGCGGCGGCCTTTCTCTACTCCGGCATTCCCGCCACAGGTGCAGCCGCCGGTCAGCATCTCGAAAAGCATTTCGCCGTCAACATCCGCCCGGTTGTTGTGATCCACAATGTGGCCAATGGCCGCATCGAAGTGAAATCCTGGAAAAATTCCGAAGTCGACATCGTGGCCAGCCAGACCTCCGACAAAATTGGCTTTGACATGGAGCAAGTCGGTGATCGCATCGACGTCACCGCCAACATTTTGGATGCTTCGGCGCAGCCGCGGGAGTTGGAAGCCAGTCTCCAACTCACCGTCCCCGAAGAAACGGAATTGCAGCTTAAGACGGAGACGGGACTAATTTACGTCGAGCAGGTGATGGGCGACATGACGCTGGAAAGCGTCGCCGGTGAAGTTCACCTGAAGGAAGTCTCCGGCTACATCATTGTCCGGACCACAGAAGGTTCGCTGGTCTGTACGCAGTGCGCCGGGAAACTCGATTTCAAGTCCATTAGCGGCGGCGCGCAGGTTCTTCAGCCGGCGCTGACCAACGTCAGCCTGTTCACGACTTCAGGAAATATTCTCTTTGATGGCGATTTCGTCCGCACCGGCCTTTACACCATGAAAAGCGGCAAGGGCTTGGTCGAAGTTCGCTTCTCGGGTAACGATTCCTTCGACCTGAAAGCACAAACAACCATGGGCACGGTCGATAACCAGGCGGCCGCGTACCTGAAACCCGATTCGCACGGCATGATTCATCGGGCGTCGAAGTTCACCAAGGGCCTCTTCGGCACCGTCGGGCAGGGTCTCGCCAAAGTCGAACTTTCCTCCTACAGTGGTACAATTCGCATTCTGAAGCGCGACTAAATTTCTCGCGCTATGATCGCGTGACAACTTCACCTCCTTCGCGCGGGCCGCAATTCCGCGTCCCGATTGTGTGCCTCGCCGGTTTTATGGGCTCTGGCAAAACGACCATTGGCACGCTCCTCGCTCGCCAGCTCGCCTGGCGCTTCGTCGATCTTGACGACCGCATCGAAGAATCCGCCGGCCTCGCCATTCCGCAAATGTTCGAACGGCTCGGCGAACCTGCTTTCCGCCAAATTGAGGCGGATCAATTGCGCGCCGCCCTCGGCCGCGCCACCGAGATGAAAGAAAGCACCGTTCTCGCTCTTGGCGGCGGCACCTATGCGCAGCCGGGCTGCCCCGATTTTCTCCGTGCTGCCGGCGTTCCCGTGTTGTGGCTGGATTCTCCCATCGAAGTTCTTCTTGCGCGCTGCATGACCATGACCGGCCGTCCGCTCTTCCGCGATGAAGGCAGCTTCCGCGCGCTCTACGCCCAGCGTCTTCCCTCTTATCAACTTGCTGATTACCGCGTGGACAGCTCCGGCGAACCGGCTCAGGTTGTCGCCGAAATTCTGCGTCGCGGCATTGTTGCTTCCGGTGGAAACACCTCGCATCTGCTGGTGGAGAAACCTCTTCCCTGAGAGAGAATGGACGCGGGGGTAAGAAGCACTGTGAAATTCAGAACCATATCGATTGCGCTGACATTTGGGATCGCGGCGTGCGCGGCGTTTTCTCTCGCGGCTCAGAAAAAGCCCTCGGCGGCGGGCCCTGTTGTCTTCGCTCAAGACAAGGGCAAACTCACCATCAAACTCGGCGGGCAGACCGTCGGGCACGAGGATTTTGAAATCGCGCCGTCCGGCGGCGGCTGGCTCGCCAAGGGCGTCGCGGAGATAAAACCGCCCGAGGGAGCCGCCAGCAAAGTCTCCGGCTCGCTGACGTTGCAGCCAGACGGCGCGCCGATCAGCTACGAATGGAGCGCTCAGGCGGAAAAAACAAACGGCGCGCATATCCTATTCGCCAACGGCGTGGCCAGTATCACGCTGGAGATGCAGGGCGCGCGCGCGTTCCAGCAGAACCTTACTTTCAATACGCCGCTCATCGCTGTCTTGGACAACAATCTCTACCATCAGTACGCGGTCCTGGCGCGCATCTACGATTGGTCCAAGCGCGGCGTGCAGACTTTTCCCGTGCTGATCCCTCAGGAATTGACGCCGGGTTCGATTACTGTGGAATCCAAAGGATCGGCAAGCGCCGAAGGCAAAACCTACGAAGGCCTCATGGTCACCACCTCGGACCTCCAGATTCTGCTTTTACTCGACGGCAATCACCGCTTGATGCGGCTGGAAGTTCCTGACGCGAAAGTCTCCGTCGTTCGCGAATAGTCGCGCCGCTGGCGAAATCTTTTCCGCCAAAAAAAGGGGGACAGACATTCCTGTCTGTCCCGCTTTTGAGCTCTGACTTGAAAAAACTTACCGCGCGAGCGGCCGCTGAAAAACAGGCTTGCCCTGAGCCCCGAAGGGGGCGCCGGGACGCCGCAGCGGATAGCCCTGCGGATTACCATGGGCATGCGAGTGCGCAAGCCCATTCGAATGGCCCAGGCCGATGTGACCGTTGCCGTTGCCATTCGCCGACGCGGGCTGCGGCAGCCGCGCCGGATTACCGATAGGGCGGAGAGTAGCCGGCACTGCATGGATGTGGTCGCTGATGGCCTGCAACCTCTTCAATATGGACTGCCACTGTTCCCAATCGAGCTGCCGCAGGAACGGCCGCAGGCCCTGGATGAAGGGATCTTCCAGCAGCGCTTCGCCGTCGGATTCCGGGATGAAGAACCGGTTCAAGCCGACGTTGAGCGCCTCGGAGATCTTCTCCAGTGTGCCGAGGCTGGGCGTCATCTGGCCGCTCTCGATGCGGGAGAGGTAGGAGCGCGAGACTTTGGAGCGCGACTGCAGTTGGCTCTGGGTCATGCTGCGCGATTCGCGCAACTGGCGAATGCGCTGGCCGATATTCTCGACCGTCTCCTGGTTGACGAACTTTTCCGTGGCTGGTTCAGCGGCTGCTTCCTCCGCAGGTGCCGGTGGAGGAATCAGGAACTCCAGACGCTGGGGCAAGGCGCGCACGCAACGGCGGCAATTTCCCGTGCGCGTCCGGTACTGGACGAGACCACATGTCTTACAGCGAATGACTTCCCGATCCAATTCTAACGAGCTCATCTCTTTTTCTAATTGTACGGACACCGGTACTCCTCGCTGACTGTTTGTCCGGCGTGCGGATAGGGGAGGAACGCTGGAACGTTCACTGGAAGGCAGTGACTGGCGCAACGGGAGTATCGTTTGAATAGCCAAATTCTGTCAAGAGTATTTTTGAACTATTTTTACCGTCGCGGACCGCGTTTCGCCGTTCTACGCCGGGTTTTCGCCTGTCCTCTCGGGCAGTTGCGCCTCCTCGCGGCGCGATTTCCGCGAACGGTTGTGTAGTCTCG
>WNFR01000657.1_pt1 | contig 35274 bp, 34 predicted proteins | sample 5400221 | NCBI WGS metagenome assembly WNFR01 (sample SAMN13153357, study PRJNA577476) | soil metagenome | isolation source: 40 cm soil under Madrone tree | place: USA:California | collected 2016-06-14 | reverse complement strand
GCGGCGTCGCTGCGTCAGCCTTGCGGCCATTGCGCAAGATTCCCCACTGCTGCCTCCCGTAGGAGTCTGGGCCGTGTCTCAGTCCCAATGTGGCTGGCCATCCTCTCAGACCAGCTACCCGTCGTCGCCTTGGTGGGCCGTTACCCCGCCAACTAGCTGATAGGCCGCGAGCCTCTCCGTCGGTGCCTTACGGCTTTCCTCATCTGGGGATGTCCCCAAACGAGCGTACGCGGTATTACCCGGCCGTTGGGCCGGCTATCCCCCGCCGTCGGACAAGTTGCTCACGTGTTACGCACCCGTCTGCCACTGAACTGGAGTTGCCCCCAGTCCCGTTCGACTTACATGTGTTAGGCACGCCGCCAGCGTTCGTCCTGAGCCAGGATCAAACTCTCCAATGATTGGAAAATTCGAACAGCTCACCGAACGACTGGTACATCTGTCGTCCGAATCACAATCAGAATGAAACCCCTCGCGGCGCGGTTCTGACAAACGCGTCCGCTCAAATGGGGCCGCACTCCACACACTCGATCATCAATTCTCAAAGAGCGTCCGCGCAAAAAAGTCCGCGGAGAGACGCGGATTCTAGCCGCGGTGTAGGGGTGAGTCAAGGGGGTCATTTATTTGAAGATACGGCCCCTCAGGGGAGTCTAATTCCGAGCGATTTTCGGCCGGAAACGATGTTCAAAACTGAGGTACAAGCGCGACGACGAGCAGGCTAACGTTTTTCAATCTGTGGACGAACGTGCTTTTCATAGCAGTCGGGACAATAGCCGTGACTGAATTGCGCCTCGGATCGCTCCTCGACATAGCGCTCGATCGATTCCCACTTCTCCGAGGCATCGCGGATCCGTTTGCAGTACGCGCACATCGGCAACAAGCCCTCGAGCTGTTGCACATGCTGGCGCAGTCCGAGGATCCGCTCCGCGGCTTTGAGCCGCGCCCGCAGCTCGTCCATGTCGATCGGCTTCGTGATGAAGTCATCGGCGCCCGCCTCCATGCCCTCGAGGTAACGCTTTTTGCCGCCGGTCGCGGTGACCAACAGGAAATAGGAATAGCGGTCGGTGGCGCGCACCCGCATCCGGCGACACAGCTCGGGCCCGTCGATTTCGGGCATCGACCAATCGGAAATCACGATCGGGAAGTAGCCGAGCTGCAGGTTGGCCCACGCCTCGCCGCCGTGCTCGGCCTCGGTGACCTCGTAGCCGAGGCCCTTGAGGACGGCGCTCAACGTCATGCGCGCGACGGCGTCGTCTTCGGCGAGCAGGAGATTCATGGCGAATGCGCCCGGGAGGATTCGAACCTCCGACCAACAGCTTAGAAGGCTGCTGCTCTATCCACCTGAGCTACGGGCGCGCGATGCCAAACTTAATGCGTTCTAGCGTCCCGATATACGATACCCTTAGTTTTTCCTGCAATGCGCGCTCCTGCGAGACTCGTCGCCCCGGTCCTCCTCGCGCTCGTGGCAGTCCCACACATGGTCTCCGCACAGACGGACGAGATCCAAGTGTACGATGGCGGCCTGGCGGCGCCGGGCAAGTTCAATCTCACGCTCCACACCAATTTCACTCCCAAAGGCCTGACGACCCCGGCATTTGCCGGCGCCTTCCTGCCCGACAAATCGCTGAATGGGGTGCCCGAATGGGCCTACGGCGTAGCGACGTGGTTCGAGGCGGGACTCTATTTGCCTCTCTACAGTATCGGTACGAGAGACGCTCATCGCCGCGCGATGCTCGATGGCGTCAAGCTGCGCCTCCTGTTCGCCGTGCCGCGTGCGGATGATCGTACGTTCTTCTACGGCGTAAATTTCGAATTCAGTTACAACGCCAGGCATTGGGATCCGAAGCGCTTCACCTCGGAGATTCGACCGATCATCGGTTGGCACTTGTCTCCGGTGGACATCATCGTCAATCCGATTTTCGACACCTCGTACGACGGCCTGAAAAACTTGGACTTCGCGCCGGCGACTCGAGTCGCCTGCGATCTCTCCGATACGTGGGTACTGGCCGTCGAGGAGTACGACGATTTCGGACCACTGCACCAGTTCTACGCCGGAAATCAGCAGGCCCATCAACTCTACGGGGTCGTCGATCATACGACCAAGGGCCTGGACATCGAGGCCGGTATTGGATTCGGACTGACCAGCGCGTCGGACAGGATCACCCTGAAGCTGATCCTGTCGCGCGATCTCAACTGACGCTCTGGTCCATTTTGCGGTCACACCGTACCATGTAGGCACTCATGACCAACGCCCTCGTGAACGAGGCCCACCCGGAAGACGTCGTCTCCACCGACGAGCGTATCCGCGCCGACCTCGCCCGCCTGCTGCAAGCACGGCTTTTGCGCGAGAGCACGCTCGGCGTCTGGGTGCATCCCATCCTCATCGCCGTCGTCGTTGCACTCGCCTGGCCCGATGCGCCCCACGATCTGCTGCTCGGCTGGGCCGGCGCAGTCGTGTTCACCGCGCTGCTGCGGGGTGCGTGGATCTACGTCTCCTCGACCCGACCGCTGACCGAGCGGGCGGTCCGCACGGGCGTGCGCGTCAGCGTGACCCTGCTCGCCATCACCTGGGGGGTGGGCGGCGCGCTGGTACTGCCGGTCGTGCCGTTCGAGACCACCGCACTCATCCTCGTAATCCTGGCCGGCCTCATCGCCAGTGCGCTGACGACGCTCGCGGCCGATCCCTTGAGCATCCGCGGATTCCTCGCCGGCATCGCTCTCCCCGTCTTCGTGTCGCTGGCCACGAGCGATCAGCCCCATCACCAAGCGGCTGCGATCGTGGTGGCCGTCTTCACGCTGGGAATGGCGGTCGTGGCGCGACGCGCGCACCTCACGCTGGTCGATCACCTCCAGGTCACGGCGCGCCTGGCGGTGAGCGAGGAGGCCGCCAAGCGCGCCGAAGGGGTGATGCGCGAGGCCCGCGACCTCGCCGAGCGCGTCGCGCGCGCCCGCTCCGCATTCCTCGCGAACATGAGCCACGAGATCCGCACCCCAATGAACGCGGTGCTCGGCTTCGTGGAGCTGATCCTCGATACCGAGCTGACGACCGAACAGCGCCGCGCGCTGGAGCTCGTGCGCTCGTCCTCCGAAGCGCTGCTCATGATCCTGAACGACATCCTCGATTACTCCAAAATCGAAGCGGAGCACCTCGAGCTCGAATCGATCCCGTTTGACGTGTCGAAAGTGGTCCACGCCACCGCCAGCCTGCTCGCGGTGCGGGCACGCGAAAGGCACCTCGAGCTGCTCGCCGACGTGGCGCCCGAGGTCCCGCGCGCGGTGCGCGGGGATCCCACACGTCTGCGGCAGGTCCTGATGAACCTGATCGGGAACGCGATCAAGTTCACGGAGCAAGGCGAAGTCGTGGTCTCGGTCACGACCGGCGCATCGTCGAATGGCAACGCCCAGCTGCGCTTCGCCGTCCGCGACACCGGCATCGGGATCGCCGCCGAGCATGTCGACAGCATTTTCAAGGAATTCACTCAGGCCGATTCGACGATGACGCGCCGCTACGGCGGCACCGGTCTGGGCCTCGCGATCTCACAGCGGCTGGTCCGGTTGATGGGGGGTGAGCTGGCGGTCAGCAGCGACGTGGGGCGCGGGAGCGAGTTCTCGTTCACGCTCGCCCTGCCGATCGAGACGGCGTCTCCCTCCCGTTCGACCGCCCTCGCGGCGCTCGGCGGCCGCCGCATGCTGATCGTGGACGACAATCAGACGAATCGACGCATTCTCCGCGAGATGCTCGCCGCCGAGGGCATCAAGGTGGACGAGGTCTCGACCGCCGCCGAGGGGCTCGCCGCCCTGCGGGCTGGGGCGGCAAAACGAACGCCGTACGACCTCGCGATTCTCGACGTGCAGATGCCCGACATGGATGGTTTTCAGCTCGCGACCGCCGTGCGAGGAGAAAAAACGCTGCGGCGCACCAACCTGCTGATGCTGACATCCGCCGGACAACGCGGCGACGGCGAGCGGTGCCGGGAGCTGGGCATCCGCGGGTACCTGACGAAACCGATTTCGCGCGCCGATCTGTTGGAAGCGCTCGGCACCGTGCTCGCCGGCCCGCCGGAGGAGACCGGGACACCGGACGTCGTCACCCGCCACACGATCGCGGAATCGCGGCGCTCGCTGCGCGTGCTGCTCGCGGAAGACAATCCCGTCAACCAGCAGGTCGCCGTCGCCATGCTCGTCAAGCGCGGGCACGAGGTGCACGTCTCGAGCAACGGCCGCGAGGCAGTGGACGCGGTGCGACAACGCGACTACGACGTCGTGCTGATGGACATTCAGATGCCGGAGATGGATGGCTTCGAGGCCACACAGGCGATTCGCGCGCTGCCCAAGGGCAAGGATTTGCCGATCATCGGCCTCACCGCACATGCGCTGTCGGGAGAGCGCGAACGCTGCCTGTCCCGCGGCATGTCGGACTATCTCGCCAAGCCGTTCAAGGGCCACGAGCTCTTCGCATTGGTGGAAGGCAGCGTCGAGCGCGGCAGCGCCGTTGCCTCCCCCGCGGCGGAGGCTCCCGCCGAACCGGCCGCGCCGCCTGTCGATCTCGAAGGATTCCGCGCCACACTGCGCGAGGCGGGCGCCGAGCAGGCGTTGTACTCGATTGTCGACACGTTCGTGCGGCAGGCGCCGGATCGCCTCGCCGCCCTCGCCGCGGCGACCGCTACCGGGGCGGGTCCCGAGATGGCGAAGGCTGCCCACGTGTTCCGGGGCGCGTCGGCCACGATCGGCGCGCGCGAGCTGGCCGAACTGCTCGCGCGCATCGAAACGAGCGCCCGCGCGGGCGAGATCCAGGAAGCGCAGGACGTCTTCGAGCGTGTCAGTCCCCTCACCCACCTCGTGATCGATTATCTGCGCCAGCAGCAGCGCGTCGCGCTGACGGAGGAATAATGCGAATTCTGCTCGCCGAGGATGACGCCGTCGCCGGACAAACGCTGACCGCCATCCTCACCGCGCAAGGCCACGAGGTCACGGCGGTGGACAACGGCGTCGACGCGTGGGGGTTGTGGCTGGTCGCCCACCATCGGGTCGTCGTCTCCGACTGGCTGATGCCGGCGATGGACGGCATCGAGCTGTGCCGCAAGATCCGGTCGCGTCCTCCCGGCCCGTACACCTACTTCATGATGCAGACGATCCGGACCGGACTCGGCAATTTTCTCGAAGCGATGCAGGCGGGCGTGGACGATTTCATCACGAAGCCGATCATCCCGGAAGAGCTGGTCGCGCGGCTCAACGTCGCCGAGCGCATCCTCGGCCTGCGGGAAGAGCTGATGACGCTGGAAGGGCTGCTCGCGATGTGCAGCTACTGCAAGCGCATTCGCGACACGGACGGCGTGTGGACCCCGCTGGAGCGCTACGTCGAGCAGCGGTCAGCGGCGCGGTTCAGCCACGGCGTCTGTGAGGATTGCTACGAGAAGTACCTGCGGGCGCAGATCGACGGCTAAATCGGGGCGGCGGGATTCGAACCCGCGACCTCCTGGTCCCAAACCAGGCGCGCTACCGGACTGCGCCACACCCCGTCGTGCGTCCGCGGCATCAACTTACCAACAGCGCCGCAGCGCCACCATAGCGCTGATGGGCGCGAACGTATTCGCGCCCATCTGGTCCGGATCCTTCGCACCCCTTCAGAACCCGTCGCAAGATATCGAGGTCTGATAGGCGATCTCGTTCGCCAGCAGCTTCTTGTTCGGGGCAAAACCAAGGTACCCGTAATATCTCGCTTCCAGCGTGACGAGCCCCGCGATGACTCTCCCGGCGCCGAAGCCATACTCTATCATTACAGGGTTTTGGAATTCGTCGACGATAATGACCTTGGTAGCCGAACAAGTATTAGTGAAGTAGCCGTGAGAGCTGGAGTTCCAGCCGTCAAGATCATTTTGGGGCCCGGCGTCCTTGATCGGCCCGCAGTGCCCATTGGAACCGCACGGGAGATCGTCTTCGATGATCGGATGGTCGGGATCATTGATGTCGTTCAAGTCCGAGTACCGAACGACGTGCTGGACGCCGCCGACAAAGACCTTCCCCTCCCACGTACCGAGGTTGTGTCCGACATCCGCGAGATTCGCCGACAGGACGCCCCCCTGCGCAACCCAAATCTCAATGTCCTTGCGGATGACCCCGACCGGCGTGCCCGGGAACAGATTGTCATAGTACGTCTGGTTCTGATCGGAGGGGATAATGATTTCCCGGAACGTACTCAGGTCGGTCGACCCGATCTGATCGGACGTGATCATGCAGAAGTTCATGTCTTGCGCTATCAGCTCCGTGACGTCCGCGCCCAGAGGATTTTGGTCCGAAGGAATACTGAACAGATACCATGGGACGACATCCTGGATGAGCAAGACCGTTTCGCCGCCTACGCAGGCGAATTGTCCACTGGCCTGGACCCGGATCGCCGCGACCGCATTGGTCGGAGCACCCATGGTGCTGAGCACCGGGGCCGCGCCGCCGGGCAGATTAGGCAGACTAGGCAGATTAGGCACCGCCAGGAAACTTGGTTTCGAGTCGGTTGGGGATCGATCCGAACAACTGGTCAGAACCCCGATGCTGACAAACATCAGCAGTCCAGCGAGGCGGCGAGACATAATGCCCTCCGCGGTAGTGGTTGCGTTCGCAAGCCGAGCTCGCAAGCCGGCTGGCGGACGAGCGTCATCACTGGCCGGGGATCGACTGCGTAGGGGACAGGCGGGGGATTGCTCCGACGCGGCGGCCTCCGGCCAACACGTCGTCAGCGGCAGAGTCCGTGCCGCGAGAGTTTGCCGGTCGCCCGCGGATTGATGCGTCAACGCGCCGTGGGACCGTGGCTACATCGACACCGACGGAATCGTGTCGGGAGAACTGCGATGGGATCTCGTTGCGTCTACGTTGCAAGTTGGTGCGGCGGTGCGACCACTACGTGGATCGCCGTAGCAGCACCTCGATCAGCGCTCGGAATGCCCGACCTCGGTGGGAGACGCGGTGCTTCGCGGCAGGCGGCGCCTCCCCGAAAGTCATGTGCAGCTCGGGCGAGTAAAACAGCGGATCGTACCCAAAGCCTCCCGCGCCGCGCCGCTCGGTCAGGATGAACCCGTCGCAGGTCGCTTCGACGATCTCCGGGACGCTGCTCGGCGTCGCCACAAAGGCGACGACACAACGGTAGTGCGCGGTACGCCGCTCCTCGGGCACGCCCGCCAACTGCTCGAGCAGCAGTGTGTTGTTCTCGGCATCCGAGCCGGTGGCCGACCAGCGGGCGGAGCGTGGCCCCGGCGCACCACCCAACGCGTCCACTTCGATCCCGGAATCGTCCGACACGGAGGGTAACCCGGCGCGGGTGGCGTAATAGCGGGCCTTCGCGACCGCGTTCTCGACATAGCTCATGCTGCGCTCGAGATCGGCCTCTTCGGGCAGCGGTTGGAGCAGCCGGTCGGCAGGAAACGAGATCTCAAACGGCAGGCCCGCGAACAGCTCGCGAATCTCACGCGTCTTGCCGGGGCTGCGCGTGCCGACGAGGAGCTTCATCAGCCCCGCCGCAGCCGCTCGAGCAGCCTCGTCGTCGATGTGTCCTTCACGAGCGGCACACGCACCACGCGACCACCCCACCCTTCTACTTCGTTCGCCCCGACGATCGCCTCGCGCGCGTAGTCGGCGCCCTTCACCAGCACATCCGGGCGCAGCCGCTGGATCAACGCGAGGGGCGTGTCCTCGTCGAACAGCACCACGCAATCGACCGCCGCCAGCGCGGCAACCAGGCGCGCGCGTTCAGCCTCGGCCACCACAGGCCGGTCGGCCCCTTTGCCCAGGCGCCGCGCCGATGCGTCGCGGTTGACGCCGACGATGAGCGCGTCGCCCTCGGCGCGCGCCGCCTCGAGGAGGGCGACGTGCCCGGTGTGCAGCAGATCGAAAACGCCGTTGGTGAAAACGACCCGGCCCTGAGTGGCGCGCCAGCTCGTGGCGGCCTCGGGCGTACGGACCTTCGCGGCCGTGTTCAGAGCGGCTGCACGGCTCTGGGATGCAAAGAGAAGCTGTGATTGAAGAAGGGCAGCGACACCGATTCGCTGTAGCGCGTCTCGATGACGATCTCACGCGGAAAGGCTGTGCGCCGAATGACCAGATTGGATCCTGCCGCTTCGGGCAGGCCGATCTCCTCGATGGCCGCCTGAATGCGGCGCCGGATCGTCCCATCGTCGAGTCCGGACGCAATGCGTGTTTCCGTCTGCATCTCATCGAGCAGCCGATAGTAGCGGAAGTAGACCTCGCCGATGTTCACGCCGTAGTACAGCGCCGCAACAAGGAGCAGCAGCGAGAGCAGGCAGCCGCTGGAGCTGGCGCCGCGCCGCGAAACGAAGAGCCTCACCATTGCGACTGCGCCCCGTCGACGATCTGCTGCACCAGCTTCGCGAGCGCCGCTTTGCGTCCGTCCTGCTCGTTGGGCGGATCGTAGTCGCCATCGACAGACAGTCCCTGCCGCTTCCACACGCTCGTGCCTTCGCGCTGGTTGACGATCTCGACGTCCACGATGATCTGCACTTTGCGTTTCGTCACCGTCGCCTGCCCTACACCGGCCAGGACGCTTTGCGGCACGTCCGGATCGTAGCGCACGACGCGGCCGCGGACGATCGCGTCGGCCGTCGCTTCGGTCGCCACGCGTAGTCCGAGGCGGCCTTCGAGCGCCTGCCGGACGGCGTCACTCACTTCGGCGGTCAGCCGCGGTTCGGGGGTGTCGTTGTCGAACGGCATGATGGCGACGGTCTTGACGTTGGGGAGGGTGCCGCCCTGAAATCCATACGGGCACCCCGCGAGGCACACGCACGCCGCACTAGCGACGACTGCGCCAGATAGCCGGCGCAAAGACCTGTGCCGTATCGTACGCCACCACCGTAAGCTCAAATCGGGCCCCCCCCCCCCGCGCCGCCTGTGGGAAGTCGATGCGCGCGCTCGCGGGATGCGCCAGTGTGTCGACTCGCGACCAGCTGCGCGCGACCATTTTACCCTGCTGCCGCCACTCGGCTTCCAGCATTCCTCCGCGACGCGCGCTGTCGGGCGGGGTCATGAGGTAGTCGAGCGTATCCTCCGGCTGCGCGAACCGCCATACGAGCCGCCGCGTGTGGCGCAACGAATCCACGAGCTGCATCCCAAACACGGCCGCATCGTCCGCGGGCCGCCGCACCATGGCGAATGCCGCCCACAACATCGGAACCGCCGGCACGAGCGAACGAAAATCCTTCTCCGGATCCGCCCACAACACCGAGTCGGCGATGATGACCGCCGCGCCACTGCCGAGGCCCAGCGGTCCCACGTAATCGAATCGCAGAGTGTCGGGCGGCGCGATCCGGACCGTGCCGCGCCCCGCGTACTTGACCCGCTCGTCCTGATAATGCCATCGAAACCGAATCAGCGCTGGCGCGCGGGGCAGGGTTGTGTGGGCCCACTGCGCCGCGCTGTCCCGACTCGCCGGCGCCAGAGCCATCGGCACGAGCGGCGCGGGTAGACGATACCCGGGACAAGCCGCCAGCAGTGCACAGGCGCCAATGTAGGAAAAGGAACGGCGCCCGGTCAATAGTTGAAGCCGAAGAAGAAGTCCACGAAGCGACGATTCCGGGTGCTCGCCGGTAATCCGTACGCGTCGACGTTCGGAGTTCCAAGTCGATACCCGATGTCGAGCCGCAGGACGAGCGGCGGGCCGATCGGCATTCGCAATCCGAGGCCGCTCGCGCCGAGCACGCCGCGGTTCGTCGTCGTCTTCGACCACGCGCGTCCGTAATCGACGAACAGTGCGCCCTGCACGCCCGGAAAGCGTGCCGCGCCAAACGGGAACCCGATCGTGAGAAAGTCGAGGATGGGGAACCGGTACTCGGCGTTGACGAGCCACGCGCGCGTGCCGGCGACGTAGCCGTACTGCGGATAGCCGCGCAATCCCCACGAGCCGGCAATGCTGATGCGCCGCGGCCGCTCGCCGCCGGATACGTAGCCCTGAATCCGCAGCGCGACGGCGCTGTGCTGCGAGGTGCGCACGTACTTGCGCCAGTCGGCCGACACCAGCCACGAGTCGAAGCGGCCGTGACTCAAATCGTTCACGAGCCCCGTGGTGAAGTTGTAGCGCTCGCCATCGATCGGGCCGGTCGGAAGCCAGAGCGTGTTGTCTTTGACGTACGTCAGGTAGTTCGACGCGAGCCAGCCGATACGGCGCGGCTCGTCCACATCGTCCGTTCGGATGTCCAACCGATCCGAGCGCTCGAGGCGGTACTCGCCCACGACACGCCGGAAGCGGTTGATCGGATACCGCACCTGCGCGAACATGCCGTACGACCGCTCTTCAAACAGCGAATTGAAGTCGCCTTCGTAGAACAACCCGCGCTGGCGGAACGCGCCCACGCCCCAGTTGACGCGGCGCGACTGATTCAGGTAGAACGCGGACCCACTGATGTTGTCGACCAGACTTCCGAAGCCGGCGCTCTGAAACGAGGTCAGCGACAAGAACACCTGATGATCGGACAGCAGATCGCTGAACACGAAGACCGCCCCCTGCGCCGAGCCGAGACCCGGCGCGACGGCGGCATCGCCGGCGGCGAAGTCGAGACTGAATTTTCGCTCGTAGGGAGTGCCATCGGCGCGCGCGTACTGCGGATGCGACAACTCACCCCACGTCCACGCCGCCGCCGGCAGGCTATCGGCCGCGGCCAAAGTGAAGGTGCTCGTCGCTTGGTTCAGTGGCGGCGCGAGATAGATATTGAAGCTGAGATCGGCAAACCCGCCGAATAACAGGCCGCCATGCGCGCCCGGCACCCACTGCGGATCGAACGCCCCATTCAACGTCCTCGTCTCGCGCCGCCCCGTGCCCGTGGAATCGATCGAGTACACCTGAAATGTGCCGTCGCGGTCGGAGGTGAAGTAGATGCGGCCTTGGCCCCCCCCCCACCCCCCCCAGCGCGGCGCCTCGTCGCGCCAGTCACCGTAGGTGAGATAGCGGATCGCGCCGGTCGGGAGATCGAGCGCGAACAGATTGTGCGCGCCGCTCCTGCCGAAGGGCGTGCGGTCGGAAGAAAAGACGACCGTCCGCCCGTCCGGACTGATGGTGGGGTCGAGGTCCTCGTAGCGATCCGAGGTGAGTCGCTCGAGCCGTCCCGCCAGCGAATCGCCCGGGTCGGCGAGCCACAGTCGGTAGAGATCCGAATACCCGGACTCGGACAGGCCGCTGAACACGACGCTCTTGGCGTCGGGCGCCCAGGCCGGCGAGAGAATCGAGACGAGCTCCCCAAACTGATAGCGGCCGATGACCTTGCCTTTCTTCAGATCCCAGAAGAACAGCGCGTCGCGGTCGGCGTACTTGCTGCTGAACGTCGCGACGCCGTGCGGATTCACGTCGATCCGCGACTCGAAGAAGTGGAAGGATTCGAACTGCTCGCTGCGCTCCCCCTGCACCACCGCCCGCCGCCCCCGCCCGTTGAGGCTCTGCGCGTAGATCGTCGTGTAGCCGCTCGCGGGCGAGAAGAACAGGAATGACGGCGCGGAATCGCCGGGGAGCTGATACGCCGTCGGCTTGATCGCGAGCTCGGTGAGCTTGCGTGCGGTGATCGCGAGCGGCGGCTGGCTGGCGACGGCGGGATAGTAGTGCTGGCGCATCCAGTATTGCCATTCGTCGGACAGCTGGTCGATCGTGCGGCCGTAGACGCCGGCGAGCGCCCCTTCGAAGCTCGAATACTTCCAGATGTCGTTGTACAACTCGAGAATGCGCCACTCGCCGTACCGCTCCGCCAGGAACCGATGGATGCTGCCGCCGACCGGGTACACGAGCCCGCCGTAGGCGTACGCCAAATCGGGCAACGGCGGCAACCGCCCCGCGATCGTCATGTCGCGCAGCACCATCTCATCGCGGGTGTCCTCGCCCGCCGAGAAGAACTCGGCCAGCCCTTCGGTCCACCACAGCGGCATTCCGGCCTGGCGGAAGCGCGGGTACCGCCCGAACGTTTGCGACGCGAGGCTCAGCTGGAAGACGTGCACCAGCTCGTGACGGATCGTATGCCGGAATTCGGCGTAGCTGCCGCGGAACGGCAGCGCGACGCGACGCTTCAGAAACTCGGTGACCCCCAGCAGACCTTCGGGCGGGATGAACGGCAGGATGTTGGTCTGCTCGAAATCGCTGTGCGACGCGTAGACGATCAGTGGAACGCGCCGCGTGACGCCGTGGTTGAAGCGCCGCTCGAGCGCCTCGTAGCTCTCCTCGGCGTACGCCAGCGCCACGCGACCCAGCTCTTCTTCTTCGGGATAGTAGTAGAGGTCGACGTGCTCGCCGCGCAACACGCGCCAGTCAAACCGGCGGTACTGAATCTTGTTTTGCCCGAAGTAGCCGTACTGGGCGGATAAGGTGGAGGGAAACGTGATCGCCACGGCGATGACACAGGTTAAAACCTGTGCCCAATGAACCACTGCCGTTAACGGCAGTGCTTTACCGGGCCCATGCTTCAGCATGGGAATTCGCGCGCTCATCTATGAATGCTCCGGATGCGATCGCCCATCCCGATCGCGTTGAGCACGGCCGCGCCACCAGCGCCGGTTACGCGACCAAATATTGTGTAAATGCCGTCCAGGTGGGGCTGCGCGGAGTGCGTGATGAAGTACTGCGTGCCTCCCGTGTTGGGGCCTGAGAGCGCCATCCCCACGGTGCCCGTTTCGTAGCGGACGGGATTGATCTCGTCGCGGATCGCGAAACCCGGCCCGCCCCAGCCGTCACCCCGCGGATCCCCGTCCTGCACCACGAAGTTCGGTACCACCCGATGCCAGCGCGTGCCGTCGAAGTAACGCCGGTTGACGAGGTCGATGAACACGGCCACGGTCAGCGGGGCCTCGGTAGGCAACAGCTCGATGTCGAGCGTCCCGCGATCCGTCTCCAGGAACACATGCGGATTCGTACCCGCCAGGGCGGGCGCCAGCCAGCGGCGCGCGACATCGCGATAATCGGCGAGCGTGCGGCCGGTCGCGATGGGCAGGACGGGACCCCAGGCGTCCCGCGTGTCCGGGAGAGTATCGGTGGCGAGCCGGCGCACGAGATAGTCGTCGGGTCGAGGCGTCACCGCCACAAACTTCGTCGCGACGAGGCGGCGGGCGTCCGGTGACAGCGCCGCGATCGCGCCGAGCGCGGAGACGGCGGACAGACGGGCGTCGTTGAACGGATCGCGTTCGGCCCGGGCGTAGGCGGCGACCAGGAGATCGATGTCGTCGGGGGTGGGATGCCGGGCGAGGAGGTCGGCCGCGACGCTGCGCACGGCAGGATCGGCATGCGTGAGCAGGCCGCGCGCGCGCGCGAGCAGCGGCGAATCGTTCGCCGGCACGATGCGCTGCAACGCTTGCAGCGCCTGCGCGACGACCCGGCCCTCCGGGTCGGCGAGTTGTCCTTCCAGCCGATCGCGCGCGCGCGCGGCCCCGAACGTTTCCGCCGCGACGCTGCGCCAGCGCCAATCGGCGTCGTTACCGACCGCGACGGCCGCAGCCACGCCGGCACCGCTGTCCGCCTGCGCCACGGCGATGATTGCCTGGCGTTTGAGCGCAAAGACACTGTTGGTGAGCCGGGGACGCAGCGCCGCGAGCGCCGCAGCGCCCCGCAGCACTCCCAACGTCGTCTCGGCTTGCACGGCGACGCCGATGTCGCGATCAGAGACGAGCGGCACGACGGCACCGGCAAGTGTGGAATCACGGAACGACGCGAGCGCGCGCAACGCATTGATGCGGATATGCGCGTCACCATCGGCCAGTAGCCGGCGGAGGGCGGCTGTCGCCTCACGCGGATCAAGACGTGCGGTGTCGAGCAATGCCTTGCTGACTCCTCGTGCGGCCACGGTGCGCGTCTGCGCGTCCGGATCGCTGAGCGCCCGGATCAGCGGGGCGGCGCCCGGGGCCGCGCGCAAACGCGCAAGCGCGTAGAGCGCACGCCAGCGTGTCGCCGCGTCAGAAGCATCGGTAAAGCGGACGAGATCGGCGATGGAGGCGCGCGCGCCGAGCCGCCACGATTCGAGCAGCGCGGCATTCACGACCAGTGTGGGGGCTCCCGGCGATGCCGCCGCGAGGATATCACTGAGGGCCCGGGCGCCATCGTCTTCACCGATCTTGGCGATCGCCGTCACGGCCTCGAGCTGCGGCACGCCCTGCTCCGACGACGACACGGCGCGGACCTTGTCCAGCAGCAAGGGGATCGCGCGCGTGTCCTTGAGCAATCCAAGTGCGAACGCCGCGGCCGCCTGGACGGCGGGCACCGAGTCGTTGAGCACCGGAAGCAGGAGATCGACACCAGCGGCGTCGCCGATCCGTCCGGCGGCCAGCGCGCCTTGGCGTCGCACGGCAGGATTAGCGTGGCTCAAGGCCTCGCGCAGCGCCGGGAGATCGAAGCGGCGAGCATCGGCCGCTGCGAGCAACCCGGCAAGCACACCCACGGTCGTTTCGTCCGCGGCCGCGCCCGGTTGTTGGGCCGGCGCGGGTCGCGCCGCGAGCAGCGCGGCAACCAGAAGAAGGCTAGAGACGGACCGGGTCTGCCGTGGGTTCGAGGAGCTCACACACGTGCTCCGGAAGGCGCGAGAGCGTTTGTTGTTTGTTCAGCGCGATCAGCGACGTTTCGGCAGTGGCGAGCAGCTCGTCGGTCTCCGCCCGCTCCACCGCGTAGCCGAAAATCACCCGCCGCGAGGCCAGGTCCCGCACCCAGCAGCGGATGCGAATCATATCATCATAGCGCGCCGGCTGGCGGTAGCGGACGTGAACATCCGTGACGGTGAGGTACGTCCCCTGCTCTTCCAGGTCCTTGTAGGACATGCCCCGCTCACGGAGGTGCTCCGTGCGCGCCATATCCATCCAGATGAGATAGTTCGCGTGGTAGACGAAGCCCATCTGATCGGTTTCGGAGTAGTTCACGCGGTGGAGCACCGCGTTGATTACGGGGGGAGTCTTACTCGCCGTAAGGAATCCAGATGTTCTTTACTTCCGTCGCGCGGCGGAGGAACTCGCGTCCCTCACCCTGAAGCGTATCGAGCCAGTCGCGCGTGCGCGCCGACGCCCAGGTCCGCTTCATGTTCGCGGCCGACGCGAGCTCGACCGCCTTCACGCCCGCGGGATTACCGAAGTACCAGATCCCGTCCACGTCGTCGTGCTCGGCGAGTACCTTCGCGAGGGCATCCTTCGCACCGGTGATCACGTTGATGACGCCGTCCGGGACGTCGGACGTCTCGAGCACCGAGTAGAACTCGGTCGCGGCGATGGGCAGCGGCTCGGAAGGTATGACGATGACGGTGTTGCCGAGCGCGACCGCTGGCGCCACCAGCGACACGAACCCGAGCAGCGGAACGTCGTCCGGCGCCGCGATGCCGATGACGCCGACCGGCTCGTTCATTGCGAGCGTGACGCCGCGGATTGGCGTGTGGTGCACGGCGCCGTCCCACTTGTCGGCCCAGGCGGCGTAGGTGAACAGCCGCGCGATGCTTGCGTCGACTTCCTGACGTCCCACCCTGGCGGCGAATTCGTCGGCGCGCGTCGCGAGGTTTTCGGCGATGAAATAGAGGATCTGGGCGCGCAAGTGGCCGCTGGCGCGTCCCCACCCTTCGGCGGCGTGCGCCGCCTCGACGGCATTGCGCACGTCCTTGCGATTGCCCTCGGCGACTTCGCCGAGCACTCGGCCGTCCGGTCCGATGATCTTGCGGGAATAGCCCTGATCGGGGCGCGCCTGCTTGCCGCCGATGAACACTTTATAGGTCCGGTCGATCGGAGGGAGCGGTGCTACGGGGCTCGGGGCTCGGGCCTCGGGACTCGGAGCGGTCAGTTTTGCAGTTCCCAAGTCCCGAACCCCGAGTCCCGAGTCCCACTCGGCCTTCAAGTACTCATACATCCCCTCGCGCCCGCCCTCGCGCCCGAACCCCGACTCCCGATAACCCCCGAAACCCGCTGCCGCATCGAACAGATTCGTCGAGTTGATCCACACGACGCCGGCCTTGAGCTTGGGGGCGACGTCGAGCGCGAGGTTGATGTTCTCGGTCCAGACGCTCGCCGCGAGGCCGTACGGCGTGTTGTTGGCCAGCTCGACCGCTTCTGTCGGCGTGCGGAACGTCATGCTCACGAGCACCGGGCCGAAGATTTCGACCTGCGCAATGGTCGCGGCGGGAGAGACGTCGGTGAACAGCGTCGGCGGATAGAAGTAGCCTTCGGTCGGGCACGCCCAGGACGGCTGCCACATCTTGGCGCCTTCCTCGACGCCCTGCTCCACGAGCCCGCGGATGCGCTCGAGCTGCACCGGTGCGACGATCGCGCCCATGTCCACGGCTTTGTCGAGCGGCGACCCGACGCGCAGCTTCTCCATCCGCGCCCGCAGCTTCTGCGTCAACCGGTCCGCAACGCCTTCCTGCACGAGGAGCCGCGAGCCGGCGCAGCACACCTGGCCCTGATTGAACCAGATCGCATCGACCACGCCTTCGACGACGCTGTCGAGGTCGGCGTCCTCGAACACGATAAATGGGCTCTTGCCGCCCAGCTCGAGCGTCAGCTTCTTGCCGCTGCCGGCTGTCGCCTTGCGGATGATGCGCCCAACTTCGGTCGAGCCGGTGAAGGCGATCTTCTGGACGTCCGGGTGTTCGACGAGGGCCTTCCCCGTCGCCCCATCGCCCGTGACCACATTGAACACGCCGGCCGGCAGGCCCGCCGCCTGCGCGATCTCCGCAAAGCACAGCGCGGTGAGCGGGGTGAACTCGGCGGGCTTCAGGATCACGGTGTTTCCCGCCGCGAGCGCGGGCGCGACTTTCCAGGCGACCATCAGGAGCGGGAAATTCCACGGGATGATCTGCCCGACGACACCCACCGGCACAGAGCCGGGGAATTCGCTGTCGCGCAGCTGGGCCCAGCCGGCGTGATGATAGAAGTGCCGGGCGACGAGCGGGATGTCGAGATCGCGCGTCTCGCGAATCGGTTTCCCGTTGTCCATGCTCTCGAGCACCGCGAGGAGCCGGGAGTGCCGCTGCACCTCGCGCGCGAGCGCGTACAGGAAGCGGGCGCGCGCATGCGGGGTCAAGCCGGCCCAAATCGGCGCCGCGGCGTTGGCGGCCGCAACGGCCGCATCCACATCCGTCTTGCTCCCCTGCGCGACGCGCGCCAGGACCGCCTTCGTCGCCGGGTTGATCGTCTCGAAATACTGCCCTTCGGCGGGAGCGACCCAGCGGCCGTCGATAAAGTGCCCGAAGCGTGCGTTGTCGTGCTGCTTCAGCCACTCGAGCGCGGGCGCGTCGCTTTCCGGCGCCGGCCCGTATTCCATCGTCTCGAACAGCTTGGCGACGGTCGTCATTAGACCATCGGATGCCGGTGGGCGGCCGCGTACCGGCCGGTCACGAAGTGCTCGAGCTGGCGCTCGATATCGGTCAGCAAGGAACTGGCCCCCAGCCGGAACAAGGCCGGCCTGAGCCACCGGTCGCCGAGCTCTTCCTTCATCAGGATGAGCCAGTCGAGCGCCTGCTTCGCGGCGCGGATCCCGCCGGCGGGCTTGAACCCGACCGCCGCTCCCGTGCGCATCTCGTATTCGCGAATCATGCGCGCCATGACGACGCCCACCGGCAGGACGGCGTTCACCGGTTCTTTGCCGGTGGACGTCTTGATGAAGTCTGCTCCGGCCATCATCGCTACCATGCTGGCGCGGGCCACGTTAGTGAGCGTCGCCAGCTCGCCGGTGCCGAGGATCGCCTTCATGTGGGCGCGCCCACACGCGTCGCGGAACGCACGGACTTCGGCGTAGAGCGCCGGCCAGTCGCCGGTCAGCACGTGCGCGCGCGTGATGACGATGTCGATTTCGTGCGCGCCGGCGGCGACGGACGCCTGAATCTCCTCCAGTCGCTGTGCGAAGGGACTCAGCCCGGCGGGAAAGCCGGTCGAGACGGCGGCCACGAGAATCCCCGAGCCCTCGAGCGCCGCCACCGCGGTCGGGACGAGCGCGTGGTAGACGCAGACGGCTCCGACCTTGATATCGAGATGACCGACGCCGAGCGCGTCGATGAGGTCCTGGCGCAGGGGCCGACGCGCCTTGGCGCAGAGCCGCAGCACGTTCCCAGGGGTGTCGTCGCCCTGGAGGGTCGTGAGATCCATGCAGGTGATCGCTCGCAGGAGCCAGGCGGCCTGCCATTCCTTCTTTACGGTGCGGCGCGTGGGGATGGTAGCGGCGCGGCGTTCGACGGCGCTGCGGTTGACGCGCAGCGCGCGGATGACATCGAGATCGAGCGGCATCCCCGCGTTGCGATCGTCTTGAAGAACTGGACGAACCGCCCCAGCCCCCGCCCGTATCCGTTCCGAGAGAGCCTTCATGTTGGCGGGAGAATGCGAACCGCCGCTGTAAAAGTCAACGCGACGCGGGGACTCCCGCACCCAACCGGCATGCAGTGACCGCCTGCGGCTCCTGCGCGCGCAGGCACTGCTCCTCCCGCTCGGGTGCGCTCGCCAGCAGTGTCGCGATTTCCTCGCCCAGCGCCTGGTAGCAGGTCGGCCCGCCCGCCTCGTGCCCGACGATGTGGCAGAACGAGAACGCCGCTTCGGTGGTCGCCGTCCAGTCCACGAGGGCCTTGGCCGCGCCGAAGTAGCATGAGGGACGGTAGGGCTCGCTCGCCTTGTTGCACAGGTCCGCCGTCTTCTGCGGGTCGCGAGCCGTGTACGACGTGATGTCGCGGCCAAGGCTCTGGAAGCAGACCGGTCGCACCTGGGCGGGCGCACGCTCGCACGACTTCGCGGCGTCGGCCATGTCGCCGTGATTGAGATTCAGCATGACGGAGGTCTGCATCTGATAGCACGCGTGCAAGTAGCGGTCCGCCATGATCGAGCAGGGATAGAGTGGATCAGCGGGATCGAGCGCCTTGAACGTCGTCGCCGCCATGTGATGATGGCTGTGCGCGGCGAGCATCGTCGCGGGATGATGGGGGGCGGTTGCGTTGATCACGCTCTCCATGAACGCGCCGCCATAGCATGACTCGCGATCCCATCCATCCGAGAGCAGATCGCAGTCTGTGAGGGCACGCGGCAGGTCGTGCGCGTAAAGCATGGTGAGCCCGTGCCCCATCCCGTGCACGCACTGGAACAGTACCCAGCGACTCGCGCCCGGACTCTTGAACGGTTGACACAGCGCTTCGACCTCGGACTGCGTCACCTGCTCGCGCGCTTCAAAATACGCCTGGATCACGCCGTGGCGACAACCCGACGAGAAGCCGTCGCCACAGGCGGTGAAAGTCGCGGGTATATCGGAAGAAATGCCGAACGCCTCGATCCCGATACCGTGAGAGTATTCATGCGCGTGCTCCGCCGCGTCGGGGTCGGCGGCGGCGACCGCGTCCAGCGTCGCCACCGCATCGGCGACACCGTGATTCTTGAGGCGCTCCGAGAAGAGCTGCGAGTAGCAGGTGCGGCGCGCCTCGGCGACAAAACGCCGGCACGCGTCGCCCGGACCACCCGCCCACGCCGGGGCGAAGCGGTTCGCGGCGACGCCGGTGACCGCGACGATGCCGAGGGCGATCAAGACCCTTTGCGTTTGCGTCATGGCAGAACAGTAATGTGCTTGCGTGCGTGGTTCCAGCTTCCTAAGCTTGGGCCGTGTCGCCCCCCCCGCCCCCCCCGCCCGCCCCGCCCGCCCCGCCCGCCCCGCTCCCCCCTCAGAATAAACCCTCTCGCGTGATCGTCGTCGCGGACGCGCACCTGGGTCAGGTACCGCCCGCCGTTGCCAAGGCGTTCCACGCGTTTCTCGAGGAGATCCCCCGGCCTGGAGATCACCTCATTCTCACGGGCGATCTCTTCGATTTTTGGTTCGAGTATCCGAGCGTCATCCCCCGCAAACATTTTGCCACGGTCGCCAAGCTGCAGGAGGTCCGTGCGCGCGGCGTTCCCATCACGTTCGTGGGGGGCAACCATGATCGCTGGGGCGGGTCGTTCTTCACGCAGGATCTGGGCATCGAATTCTTTGGCAGCGAGGCGGAGCTCGAGTTGGGTGGGCGGCGCGCCTTCGTCACGCACGGCGACGGCCTCACCGAGCAGCACTGGAGCGGGGCGCTGATGCATCGCGCCCTCCGTCACCCTGTGACCATCGCCGTGTTTCGCGTGCTCCATCCCACGATTGGATTCTGGATCGCCGACCTGTTTTCGCGACACCTCGCCGACAATACAAAGGATAGAGCAGTGCTCGACCGTGCCGCGGCGGCGCAGCGGCGTTGGGCCGCCGACTTCCTGGGCCGCCGTCCCGACGTGGAGCTCGTGATCATGGCCCACACGCATCGCCCGGTCGTGGATCGACTGCCGGACGGCCGTGCCTATTTGAATCCGGGAGCATTTCTGGATGGCGGGCGCTATGCCGTGATCACGCCCGATGCCGTGGAGCTCCAGCAGTTCACAGTGGAGCGACTTCCACCTGCTTGAGCTTCTCACCTAAGAACAACGCACCCACCTTCCGAAAGTGCGGCTCGTCGTCCGACACGACGAAGCGATGCTCGCGACTCCCGCCGTTCGACAATAAACCCAGCCGCTCGAGCTCGCGCGACACCACGGTTGCCGTCTCTTCCGCCGAGTCGACCAGCTTCACATCCGGGCCCATGACGCGCGCGATGAGCGGCTTGAGCAAGGGATAGTGCGTGCAGCCGAGTACGAGCACGTCGACCTTCGCACGCTTCAGCGGCTCCAGGTACTCGCGCGCGATGAGCTCGGCGGCGGGGTGCTCGAACCACCCCTCCTCGACGAGCGGCACGAAGAGCGGACAGGGCTGACTGTGGACGCGCGCGTCGGCGCGCAGCGCCTTGATCGCGCGCTCGTAGGCGCCGCTCGCAATCGTGCCCGCCGTACCGATGACACCGATCGTCCCGGTTCGGGTCGCCGCCACGGCGGCGCGCGCCCCGGGCTCGATCACGCCGACCACCGGCACCGGCGAGCGCTGCTGCAGAAAGTCGAGCGCGTGCGCGGTGCTCGTGTTGCATGCGACGACCACCGCTTTGACGCCGCGCTGCAACAGATAGGCGAGGATCTCGCCGCTGTAGCGCCGCACCGTATCGGGAGATTTCGGTCCGTAGGGCACGCGGGCGGTGTCGCCGAAATAGATGACCGACTCCTGCGGCAGGCGCTCGAACAACGCGCGCGCGACGGTCAGTCCCCCGATTCCCGAATCGAACACACCGAGCGGCGCCTTATTCATGGATCGGAATGCTGACGCCGATACCGCCCGGAAACGCGCGGATCTTGAGATCCGGTGGAAAGTCGCGCAGGTGCGCGGAGACGTACGCCTCGGCTCCCGAAAAGAAATGATTGAAGACCCACAGCACGAGCCAGTCCTGCACTTCCTGCCGCTTGTGGCGGAGGTTCGCGGAATGAATCGCCTTGAAGTAGTTCGCTTCCTGCTGCGCCTTGAAGGTCATCATCGCGGTCACGCCCTCCCATGCCACGAACACCGCCCCGGTCATCGGCCGGTCGGTCGCCGCCTGGCCCCAGCCAGGAAGAAGGAAGGAGCGCAGAAAGGCCCCCATGGGCCGCACGCCTGGGTGCAGGGAGTCGGGGACGACGACGATGTGGACTGTGTCCTGGGCGGCCAACCCCGACGGTCGGACGGCCCAGACGGCCGCGACGGCCAACAGCGCCCATCGAGCTCGCATCAGCGCGCGACCAATACGTTCAATCTGCCCCGCTCCAGCTCCACCGTGCATTCGTGGACTCCCGGCTCGCGCAGCTCTCCGTCGGTATGCAGCATCAGCGGCTCCTCCGGCGAGCGAATCACGAGCTTCGCGGTCTTGATGAGGGCCACCTCGCGCATGGTGATGTGGGTGCCGCGCATCACGCGCGGAATCGCGAGGAGAAACCGCGGCAGCGACACGCGCCGGATCAAACAGACATCCAGTTTGCCGTCCGTCGGATCGGCGTCGGGGGCGAACCGATAGCTGCCCCCTGCCGTCGTGCCGTTGCAGACCTCGACCATCATCATGTACCCCCGCTCCCGAAATCCGGGCGCGGCAACCTCGAAAACCGGCGGCACGAACTTGAAAAATGTCTTCACGATCGGCACGAGATACGAGAGGAAGCCCCGCAGGTGGTGCATCGCGTTCCGTGTCTTCACCACCGCGGGGCCGAACCCGAACCCGACGCTGTTCACGAACCACTCGTCGAGGACCCGCCCCGCGTCGAACCGCTGAGACCGGGCGGTGACCAGCCGCGCCACCGCGCGGGCCGGATCGTGGCCGTACTGCCCGACGATTTTCGCGAAGTCATTGCCGGAACCGATCGGTACGACGCCGAGGGCGGCATCGGTGTCGGCGCACAGCAGCCCGTTCGCCACTTCATGGACAGTGCCATCCCCGCCCACCGCGACCACGTGCTTCGCACCCTGGCGCACGGCCGCCGACGCCAACTCCTGACCGTGACCGGGCCCTTCGGTGCGGACGAGATCCACCGCCCAGCCCTGTGCCCGGAACGCGCGCGCGACCACGGACTCGGCGTGTCGTGCGGCGCCGCGTCCCGCAGCGGGATTGAGGATCACGTGGGCATGAAGCACGCGGCAGACAAGATACAATCTCGTCTGCCGCGCAAGGACCTGCCGATGTTCGAGCCGGATTTAGTGAATCAGGTAGCGCTCTTCCCAGTCCACGGCGAATTCGACGCTGCACCGACCGCACATCATCCGGCTGGGCTTGCCCCGGAGCGGGACGCGGTCGCGGCACGAAGGGCACACCGCATAGTGCTCCCCGATGTCCATGGAACGAGGGACATTCCGGGGGCGCGGCACGACGGTCCACTTACGTGGCGGTGAATTCGACATCTGCAGGAAGGCACGGACAACCGCGACGGGGGTCCCTTTCACATCGACTACGGCCGCGAGGCCCTGCGCCTTGATGAGCCGGTACCAGGCGCCGCGGCGCAAGCTGCAGTTCACATCGGCTTGAAGACGAGCCCACACCATCATTCACGCTCGGGCGTCGAGGGACGACAAGAGTAACCTGCACCAACCGACTTGGAAGTGACCGCTGTCACCCGGCGTGTTTGACGCCGTTCCCTTCCTCCCAATTGATCTCAAACTCCTGCCGGCAGCGCGCACACTCCAGCGTGCGCACGGTCGTTTTCTTCGGCAGCGGCGCCCGTGCGCGACAGTTCGGACACACGCCGTAGGTTCCCCGAAGATGGGGTGGCGCTTTCCGATTCTCTGCGGACCCGTGCACGACGCTCCAGCGTTGCGGCGGCCGCTGCTGAATCTCGAGCCAGGCGCGGAGCACACCGACCTTACGGTGATTGACTTCGATAACTGCCTGGAGATCCGTGAGCTGGATCACGCGGTACCACGCACCGCGGCGCATCTTGAGGGGGACATCAGCCTGCAGGCGGGCAAATAAGATCGCCATCACGGCTCCTGGTGAAGGGAGACGAGAATGGGCGCGGGCACAATATAGTGATCAGCGCAAGCGCTAGGACATCAGGAATTGTCCCAGCCGATGTCGAAATACCCGTTGCACTTGGGACAGCGCATGGCGACCGTGCGCTCCTCGAGGCGGGCGCGCTCGCGGCAATTGGGACAGACGCCGTAGCGCGCGCCCCAGGTAACCGGCAAGCGGGCGGAGCGGGGAGGGCGTGGCACAACGGTCCACCGCGTAGGCCGTGTGGGGAGGATTTCGAGCGACGGCCGCGGGAAGGCGGTCAAGGTTCCGTTGACGTCGAGCACGGCTTCCTGCGGCGTGAGCTTGACAACGCGATACCACGCGCCGCGCCGCAGGTGGCTGGCTTCCGCAGGACGGATACGAGCCCACTGCATGCCGGTCATATTCTACCATTGTGAATCGCGAGGGAAAAAGTCAACCCAGGCGCGGTGGCGGGAGCGTATGGGAATCGAACCCATCTAACCCCTTTCGGGGTCAAGCCAGTTTTGAAGACTGGTCAGGCCACCAGACCCAATCCGCTCCCACGAGTGCCCTACGGTGTGAGCGCGATCACGTCGATCTCGACGCGCGCGCCCTTGGGTAGTCCCGCCGCCTGCACCGTCGAGCGCGCAGGCTTGTGCGCGCCGAAATGCTTCGCGTACACCTCATTCATCTGCGCGAAATCGGCCATGTCCGCCAGGTACACCGTCGTCTTCACGACCTGCGCGAGCGACGTTCCGGCGGCGGACAGCACCGCCTTGAGATTCGCGAACACCTGTTCCGTCTGCTCCGCCGTCGTCCGGCCGATGAGCTCCCCGCTTTTGGGATCGAGCGCGACCTGTCCCGCGGTGAACACGAGGCGGTCGGTCGCAACCGCCTGACTGTACGGGCCGATGGCCTTGGGGGCGGCGTCGCTGGCGATGATACGCATCAGAACAGTCCCTCGATCGTGCCGTCAGGAAGAAGCCGAATCCGCTCGGCCGCCGGGCTTTTGCCAAGGCCCGGCATCGTCATGATGTCCCCCGCCAGCGCCACGACGAACCCGGCACCGGCCGAGGGGAGGATGTCGCGCACGTGCAGCGTGAATCCCGCGGGGGCACCCAGCTGCGTGGCGTCGTCGGAGAATGAGTACTGCGTCTTGGCCATGCACACCGGCGTCTCGCCCAACCCGAGCTTCGGCAACAGCTCGAGCGCACGGTCGGCGGCCGGCGCGAACCCGACACCCGACGCACCGTAGATCTCCCGCGCAATCGTCTCGATCTTCTCGCGGATCGGGCGGCGCTCATCGTACAGCGGTTTGAAGGTCGACTTGCTCGTCTTGAGCAGACCGAGCAACGACTCCGCCACCGCGATCCCGCCCTCCCCGCCCTTCTCCCAGACGTCGCAGCGCACGACGTCGACGCCCTCGGCCATGCCCACAGCGCGGACGGCTTCGACTTCATCATCGGCATCGGTGATGAAGCGATTGAGCGCGACCATGACGGGGACGCCGAACTTCTTCACGTTGCGGATGTGACGGCGCAGGTTCTCGGAGCCGCGCTGCACCGCGGCGGGGTCCGCCGTGGCCAACCGATCCTTCTTGACCCCCCCGTGCATCTTCAGCGCCCGAACCGTCGCGACGATGATCGCCGCTTCCGGCTTGAGCGCCGCGAACCGGCACTTGATGTCGAAGAATTTTTCGGCGCCGAGGTCGGCGCCGAAGCCCGCTTCCGTCAACACGATATCCGAGAGCGCGAGCCCGAGCTGCGTCGCCACGACCGAATTGCAGCCGTGCGCGATGTTGCCGAACGGGCCGCAGTGCACGAGCGCGGGCCCACCCTCGAGCGTTTGCACGAGGTTTGGGTTGATCGCGTCCTTGAGCAGCAGCGTCATCGCGCCCTGGGCTTTGAGGTCGGTGGCACGCACGGCCGTTTTGTCGCCCCGCAATCCGACGATGACGCGTGACAGCCGCGTCTCGAGGTCCTCGATCCCCGTCGCCAAAGCGAGAATTGCCATGATTTCCGAGCCGGGGATGATGACGAAGCGCTCTTCGCGCATCGGACCGCCGGTCACGCCGCCCAGCCCCACGATGATGCTGCGCAGCGCGCGGTCGTTCATGTCGATCGTGCGCGGCCAGATCACGCGGCGCGTGTCCATGCCGAGGGGGTTGCCGTGATGCAGATGCGCGTCGAGCATCGCCGAGAGCAGATTGTGCGCGCTCGCAATGGCGTGGAAATCGCCCGTGAAATGCAGGTTGATGTCTTCCATCGGCACGACCTGCGAATACCCGCCGCCGGCGGCGCCACCCTTCACACCGAACACGGGACCGAGCGACGGCTCGCGCATGGCCAGAATGGCGTTCTTGCCGAGGCGCCGCAGCGCCTGGGTGACGCCCACGGTGACGGTGGACTTGCCTTCCCCGGCCGGCGTGGGATTGATCCCGGTGACCAGGACGAGCCGCCCCTTGGGGGTACGCTGCCGCAGCGCGCGCAGCGAGATCTTCGCCTTGTACTTGCCGTACAGCTCGAGCTCATCGTCGGACAAGCCCAGCTCGGCCGCGACGTCACGAATCGGCCGGAGTTTCGCGGCCTGGGCGATGGCGATGTCGGAAGGGACTTTGGTGGCGGCGGTGGCAGTCATAGCGAGGAATCGATCCGGGAACCGAAACAGCGACGGGCGTTTGCCGTGGTGCGCCGCGTCAGCTCGTCGAAGCTCTCGCCCCGCAGCGCCGCCGCGCGGACGGCCACGTCGCGTACGAAACCCGGTTCGTTGCGTTTGCCGCGATGGGGGACGGGAGCGAGATAGGGTGCGTCTGTCTCGACCAACAGTCGGTCAGTCGGACAGTCGGTCAGCCGGTCTGTAAGACCCCAATTCTTGAAGGTGATCATCCCGCTGAAAGAGAAATATGCGTCAATCGCCATGCCGGCTTCCCAGACGGCGTCTCCGGAAGCGAAGCTGTGGAGCACAACGACCGGAGGAGTGGGCGCGAGCGACCGGAGGATCGCGGCCATGTCGTCGTCGGCGTCGCGGGCGTGCACGATCACCGGCTTGCCGAGCTCCTGCCCGAGCTGCAGGTGCGCCTCGAACGCGCGGCGCTGCGTGTCGCGCGGCGAGTGCAGGTAGTGGTAATCGAGCCCCGTCTCACCCACGGCCACGACTTCCGGCGCGGCGAGCAGCGCGCGAACGCGCTGTCGCGCATCATCAGACCAGGTGCTGGCTTCGTGCGGATGCACGCCTGCGGTCGCCGAACGTCCCGCGGCGTCTCGGGCGAGCGCGGCCGCGCGCTCGCTGCCGGCCAATGACTCACCGATTACCACCACGTGGGTGACGCCCGCCGCCTTCGCGTTGGCGAGCACGGCGTCGCGATCGGTGTCGAACGCGGCATCGCCGAGGTGGCAGTGCGTGTCGACTAGCGTGCGGGCTGCGGGGTGCGGGCAGACGGAGACGACGGCGCCGCCGGCGGTGCGGACACCGGCGGGGTCGCCGCCGGGCGCGAGCCGAACGCCCGCGCGCCGCGCGCATCCTCACCGGGCCAGCGCTTCTCGATCCAGAGCAGCACGGGCGCGGCGATATAGATCGACGAGAACGTGCCCGTGAAGATTCCGAACGACATGACCCACGCGAACGGCCGGATCACCTCACCGCCGAGCAGGAGCAACGAGAGCGTCGTCGCGATAGTGGTGCCGTGCGTCAGCACCGAGCGCGGCAAGGTTTCGTTGATCGAGAGGTTGAGGATCTCGTAGAGATTCTGGCGCCGGTATTTCCGCAGGTTTTCGCGTACGCGGTCGAAGATGATGATCGTGTCGTTGAGCGAGTAGCCGACGACGGTGAGCACGGCGCCCACCACGATGAGGCTGACCTCCAGATGCATCACGCTGATGAACGCGATGGTCGCGACGATGTCGTGCGCGGTCGCGACGACCGCAGCGAGGCCAAAGCGCCACTCGAACCGAACGGCCAGATAGATCAGGGTGACGACGAAGCTCAGCAGGATGGCGATCAGCGCCTTGCCCTGGAGCTCCCGTCCCACCTTCGGTCCCACCGACTCCGTGCGGACGACCGTGTACTGCCGCGCCCCCACGCTCTGGTCGAGCGCGCGCCCTACCGCCGCGCCGACCGCCTGGCTGTCGGCGGCAGCCTGATCGGTGGGCGCTTCGGCCGTGCCGGCGGCATGCGCCAGGCGCGCCCGAATCACGTACGACGTATCCGAGCCGAACGTCTGAATCTCCGCGCCGTTGAGGCCGACCCGATCGAGCGCCGCCCGGAGGTCCTCCGTCGGCACGCGCTTGTGCAACTCGACCTGGATCAGCGTGCCGCCGGTGAACTCGATGCTGTAGTTGAGGCCGCGGATGGCGAGGAAGACGGCCCCGACCAGCATGATGGCGCCCGTGAGGGAAAACGCCCAGCGGCGCCACTTGATGAAGTCGTAGTTGGCGTTGGCAAAGAGTCTGATCATCAGATGCTCAGGGTGACCATGTCGGGCCGCCGGTTCAGCCACATGAGGAACAGCGTCTTCACGACGAAGATCGCCGAGATCATCGAGGCGGCGATACCGATGATCAGCGTGATGGCGAAGCCCTGCACCGGGCCGGTGCCGACCGCGTAGAGAATCAGCGCCGTGAGCGCGGTGCTGACGTTCGAGTCGACGATCGCGTTCATCGCGTGCAGGAAGCCGTCATCCACGGCCAACCGCAGCGACTTACCGTGGACGAGCTCCTCCCGTATTCGCTCGAAGATCAGCACGTTCGCGTCCACCGCGATGCCGATCGACAGCACGAAACCGGCGAGACCGGGCAGCGTCAGGGTGAACCCGAAGAGCGCCAGCCCGGCCAGGGTGAACAGGCAGTAGAGGGTGAGCGCCGCGACCGCCAGAGCGCCCGCCATCCGGTAGTAGCCGATCATGATCAAAATCACGAGCCCCACGCCGACCACGCCGGCGCGAATGCCGTCGTGGATCGAATCGGCGCCGAGGGACGCGCCGATGGCGCGCTCCTCGATGATGGTCAGTGGCGCGGGCAGCGCGCCGGCGCGCAGCACCAGCGCCAGGTCGCTCGCTTCCTGCAGCGGCTTGGCGCCGAGCTCGATTTGGCCGTTGGCACCGATCTGGCTGCGGATCACCGGCGGTTGTCCCTGCACCCGACCGTCGAGGACGATCGCCATGTAGTCGCCGATGTGCCGCGCCGTTTCATCCGAGAACTTGCGGGCGCCGCGATGGCTGAGCTGGAACGTGACGACCGACTGATTGGTGACGGGATCGCGGCGCGCGGCCGCTTTGACCAATTCTTCGCCCGTAATGATCGGGCGGGATTCCACCGCGTAGAGCGCCCGATAGGCGCGCGCACCGCGCGACTCGGACTGCGCGCCCCACTTCAGCTCGAGGCCGCGCGGGATCACCGAGCGCACGTCGGGCCGGTTGATGAGACTGTCCACCAGCGGCCATTTCTGTTCTTCGACGAGGAATTCGCCGGGGAGCTGGCCCTGAAACAGCAGCGCCGACAACACGCCGGGCATGTTCGCCTCGGCCGCCGAATCGCGCGCCGCCTTGGTCGTGTCCCCGCCGAACAGCTGCGCGACGGCCGAAGGCGCCGCGGCGCCGGTCGACTTGACGCCCGCTTTGCGCAACGCCGCGTCGATCGGCGGCAGCGCATCCTTGAACAGGCCCTTCATGTCGGTGATGCGGAATTCGAGGAACGCCGTTCGCTGAATCACGCCCTTCGCCCGGGCGGGGTCCTTCTCGCCCGCGAGCTCCACGATCAGGCGGCAGCGGCCCTGGATCTGCACGACCGGCTCCGTCGTGCCGAACTCGTCGATGCGCGTGCGCACGACGCGCTCGGCGCGCTGGATGGCGTCGGCGCAGTCGGGCACCGGTCCCTTGGACTGGTCCACTTCGAGTGCGAGGTGAATGCCGCCCTGGAGGTCGAGCCCCAGATTAATCGGCACGCGCCGCACGGTCGTGTCTTTCATCACCCCGGTGTCGGGATCGCGGACGCGCATTTTGACGTTGCGCGGCAACAGGGAAATGATGCTCACCACGACCAGGATCCCGATCACATATAGCCGCTGACGAATCTTTCCCATCGCCTCGCTCTACCGGTTGAGGGTCGCCCGCGCCGCCTGGCGGTCGCGCTCGAGCTGCGCCACCAGCGCATCGCGGGACGGGAACGCCTGCACGTCGCGCAGGCGCTGGACCCATTCCACGTCTACCGTTTCTCCGTACAGGTCGCCGTCGAAATCGAACAGATGGACTTCGAGCGTGCGCGCCTGATCACCAAATGTCGGCCGGGGGCCCTGATTCATCATGCCGCCGTACCGTTTTGCGTTTCCCGTTTCCCCTTTCCCGACGGTCACTGACACCGCATACACTCCATCGGGTGGCAGCAGCTTCCTCGCGTCGGGCGGTTCGAGATTGATCGTCGGAATACCGATCGTCCGCCCCCGTCCCGCACCGCGAACAACTTTCCCACGTATCGCATACGGCCGCCCCAGCCAGCGCGCCGCGGAATCCAAATCCCCGAGAGCGACGCCCGAACGAATCAACGTCGACGAAATCGGCTGCCCGTTGTCGCGGACGGCGTCCACCACCGCCATCCGAAAATCGCGCTGCCGCGCCAACCGCTCTACCAGCTCCACGTCGCCGGCTCGCCCGCGGCCGAACCCGTGATCGTACCCCATCACGAGCTCGTGCATGCCGTACTCGTCGCACAGCCGTCCAACAAACGCTTCGGCATCGAGCTGCGCCACGGCCGGCGTGAAGGGCATCAGCACGAACTGATCGATGCCCTGCGCCTGCACCAGCGCTGCTTTTTCCGCCGGCAGCGTCAGCAGCTTCGGCGCCGCCGCCGGATTCACCACCGCAAGCGGATGCGGCTCGAACGTGACCAGCACGCTCGCGAGTTTGCCGGCTCGCGCCCGCCGCGTCACCTCCGCGAGCACCGCCTGATGGCCGCGATGCACGCCATCGAAGGTACCCATTGTGACGACCGCCGGTCGCGACATCAACCGTCCGCCACCACCACGCGGGGCTTCAGAAGGTCGCCGACCTGCTCCGCCACGGCTAGGAGCTCGGGGCCTTCAAACAGTGCTAGCGGGTCGCGGCTATCGGCTATCGGGGCCCGCTGAATCGGGCGTCCGTGCACCACCGCGTCCCGTTCCTTCTTATCTACCTGACGGCGCGGCAGATGCGCGACCAGGATCGCCGCATCCTGCAACGCCGCTTTTGTGACCGTCTCCGGTGCCACCGCGTCCGCGAGGAGCAGCGGCCCGACCGCGGTGCGCCGCAGCGCGGTGAGATGGGCGCCGCAGCCCAGCTTCGAGCCGATGTCGCGCGCCAGCGAGCGCACGTAGGTGCCCGCGCTCACGGTCGCCCGAAACTGCAGATCAGGCACCGCGGCCTCGAGAATCGCTAACTCTCGAATTTCGACCGGCCGCGGCGTGAGCTCTACAGCCTCACCGCGCCGCGCGCGCCGGTACGCCCGCTCACCCTCGATCTTCACCGCCGAGTACGCCGGCGGCCGCTGCTCGTACGCGCCGCGGAAGCTCCCGATCACATCCGCGAGCTGTGCGGGTGTGATGTCCGTCCAGGGCGCGGTGGCCACGACGGCGCCGGTGAGGTCGTCGGTGTCGGTCGAGACGCCGAGCCGGATCACGCCTTCGTACGTCTTCGGCCACTCCGCCGCGAACGGGGCCAGCCGCGTCGCCCGCCCGACGACCAGCACCAGCAGCCCTTTGGCGAACGGGTCCAGCGTGCCCAGATGTCCCACGCGCTGTTCGCCGAGCGCGCGGCGGACGATGTCCACGACATCATGCGACGTGGGGCCGGCCGGCTTGGCGACCAGGACCAGCCCACCGTTGGTCAGTCGTCCGTCTCCTTCAGTTTCTTCAACACGCGGTCGATGTGCTGCGCATGCTCGAGCCCGCGGTCCAGATGGAAATGCAGCTCGGGACTCGTCCGCAGGCTCAGTTCTTTCGAGAGCTGCGCCCGCAGAAAGCGCGCGGCGCTCGCCAATCCCTCGAGCGACGTCGCCTTCTCCTCGTCGGAGCCCATGACGCTCACGCGCACGTTGGCGTGCGACAGATCGGGCGAGACCTCGACGCCGGTGACCGTGACGAACCCGATCCTGGGATCGCGCACGTCGCCCGTGAGGAACACGCCCACGGCGTGGCGGATCATTTCGCTCACGCGTTCGGGACGATGACTGCGACGCTTCATCTCAGAGATAACTCGTGCTCGTGTCCACGATGCGCGCGCCGTCCGCGCCCGCCACCAGCTGGTCCGCTTCGCGCAGCACGCTCTCGGCGTGACGCCGGTCGGTGCTCACCACGGCAGCCGTCAGCTCGGCACGCTGCCACAGATCGTGATGCCCCGTCTCGGCGACGGACACGTTGAAACGGTTGTGCATCCGATCCTTCAGACTCTTCACGATCGTGCGTTTGTCCTTCAGCGACTGGCACGCCGGAAGATGCAGCTCCCACACCATCACACCCACGATCACGACTCAGCGGCGCTGAGGGAGCGCGCGACCTCCTCGATGCGGTATGACTCGATCAAGTCGCTCACCTTGACGTCGTTGAAATTCTCGATGCCGATGCCGCACTCGAAGCCCTCGCGGACCTCGCGGACGTCATCCTTGAACCGTTTCAACGACGCCAACGTCCCGTCGTAGACCTCGACACCGTTGCGGATCACCCGCACCCGTCCGGTCCGCGGGATGACGCCGCTCCGCACGAAGCAGCCGGCGATCGTGCCGATCTTCGCAATCTTGAAAATCTGCCGCACTTCCGCCTCGCCGAGCACGACTTCCTTCTTTTCAGGGGCGAGCAGGCCTTCCATGGCCAGCTTCACCTCTTCCACCGCCTCGTAAATGATCCGGTAGGTGCGGATCTCCACACGCTCGCGATCCGCCGCGGCGCGCGCATTGGAATCGGGGCGCACATGGAACCCGACGATGATCGCGCCGGAAGCGCGCGCCAGCAGCACGTCGGATTCGGTGATCGCGCCGACGCCGCGGTGCACCACTTCGACCTTCACCTCGGCGGTCGAGAGCTGCGCCAATGCGTCGGCGAGCGCCTCGGCGGGACCGCCCTGGTCGGCCTTGATGATGATCCGCAAGGTCGCCACGCCGCCCGCCGCCGCTTCCGCCATGAAGTCTTCCAACGTCTTCACCCGGCCCGAGCGCCGATGCTGCGCCTCGCGCTCCAGCCGCTGCCGCTTCTGCGCGATGTCGCGCGCCGCTGCGGCATCGTCCATCGCCAGGAAGCTGTCGCCCGCTTCGGGCACACCCTCGAACCCGAGGATCTGGACCGGCGTCGACGGCCCGGCGTCGGCTTCGGTACCGCCGCGCTCGTCGTACATCGCGCGCACGCGGCCCGAGTATTGGCCGCAGATGAAGTCGTCACCCACCCGCAACGTGCCGTTCTGCACGAGGATCGTGGCGAGGGCGCCCTTGCCCGGATCGAGCTGCGCTTCCAGGACCGTCCCGTGCGCCTTGCGCTCGGGATTGGCTTTGAGATCGAGCAGCTCCGCCTGGAGCAGGATCTGGTCGAGTAGTGCGTCGACGTTGGTGCCCTTCTTGGCGGAGATCGGGGTCATCAACGTGGTACCGCCGAATTCTTCGAGGACGACGCCGTGCGATAACAGGTCCTGCTTCACCTTCTGCACGTTCGCCGTCGGCAGGTCGATCTTGTTGATCGCCACGACGAGCGGCACGCCGGCGTTCTTGGCATGCGAAATGGCCTCGATTGTCTGCGGCATGATCGCGTCGTCCGCAGCGACGACCAGCACGACGATGTCCGTCACCTGCGCGCCGCGGGCACGCATGGCGGTGAACGCTTCGTGACCAGGCGTGTCGAGGAACGTGATCCGGCGGCCGTCCTTCAGCGTGACCTGGTAGGCGCCGATGTGCTGCGTGATGCCGCCCGCCTCGCCCGCGACCACGTTCGCTTTGCGGACATAGTCGAGCAGCGACGTCTTGCCGTGGTCGACGTGGCCCATGATCGTCACGACCGGCGGCCGGGGCCTCAGCGTCTCAGCGGCGTCCTGCGCCTCTTCGGTCTGGGTGGTGGCGTACTCCTCTTCCTTCACCGCCTGGAAGCCGAAGGCCGACGCGATCAGCTCGATCATGTCGAAATCGAGCCGCTGATTGATCGTCACCATCTGGCCCAGCTCTTTGAACGCGAACGTCACGATCTGGGTCGGCGGAACCTTGAGGGTGTTGGCGAGCTCGGAAACGGTAATGAACTCGGTCACCCGGACCAGCGTCTTTTCGCGCTCGCGCTCCTCGCGCCGCCGCTCTTCCTGCACCTCACGGAACGTCGGACCCTCTTCGCGGCGATGCACGCCCTTCTTGCCGACCGGCGCCTTCAGCGTCGCGAGGGTGCGCGAAATGTTCTGCGCGACCGCTTCCTGATCGACCAGGGACTTCTTGCCTTTCTTGCGCTTCTTGCCCTTCTCTCGCCGGCGCTCGTCGAGCGGCGGCGCGCCTGGTGCGGCGGACGCGACGGGTCGCGGCGGCACCGTCGGGCTTCCCCCCGGGCCGGATGGCGTGCCGCGCGCCACTGGGCGCGGGCGGACCGGCGTCGGGATGAACGGACGAGGCGGTGGTGACAAAACCGGCGGCGAAAACGGCGGTGCCGATGGGGCGGAGGGCGGCGGAGGCGCAAACGTCAAACTCGCCGCGGGCGCTGCCGACTCGGCCGCTTCGGCTGGCGCAAGGTCCTTGAACAGCGCGGCCGCACGCTCCTCGAGCGACGCGGCGGGACGCTCTTCTTCCTGCTCGCGGGCGGCGGTCTCGAGCGCGAGGCGCGCGATCTCGGCCTCGGCCGCTTCGGCAGCCGCGACTTCGGCGGCCGCGGCATCGGCGGCGGCGACTTCCGCGGCAGTGCGGCGGCGGCGCATCGGACGCCCCTCGGCAACGGGCGGAGCCGGCGGCGGCTCGACCGCCTTGGCCGTGCGGCGCCGTTTGGGCGGCGCGCTCGGCTGTTTCTGTTTGCGCTTGTCGCGCTCCCAGCGCGCGCGCATCAGCGATACCTGCTCGTCCTTGAGCGGCGTCAGATGACTGCGCACGAAGATGTCCATCTCCTTGAGCATGCCCATCAGCTGCTCGCTGGAGATCCCGAATTCCGCTGCCAGATCATGGATTCGCGTCGTTGCCACTCGTACTCCTCCGCTATCTGCCATCAGCCGTCTGCCATCAGTCCGCGCGCGAGCGCCGGATCAACCACCCCAACCGCCTGAACGGGCGGCCTGCCGAGCTCCTCGCCCAACTCCGCGGCGACGGGGCCGCGAAGCACCGGGATGCTCTTGGCCTCGGCGAGCCGCGCCACTTTCTCGACCGTGCGCGGGCCGGCATCCTGCGCCAGCACCACGCACGCCAACTTCCCTCGCTGCAACCCTGCCCTGACGCCTGCCACTCCGACCACCACATTTCCCGCACGCAACCCCAGACCGAGCAGGCGGGTGATGCGTGTGCTCACGCCGCGGGACTCGGCGCCCCCGGCTCTTCTTCCTCGCCGCCCTCCTCGGTCATCTCATTCAGGAAGGCCATCATCTTCTCCGCGAGATCGGGTGTCATGCCCGGGATCTTGTCAACGTCCTCGCGCTCGAGATCGAGAATGTCCTGTAACGTCTTCTTGCCGGCCTGCTCCAGCACGGCCACCAGCTCGGGCGACAGGCCCTTCATTTCCGAGAGCGCCACCTGCGTCACCGACTGATCGGCCGGTGGCAGCGGGGCGAACAGCGGGCCCTCGCCGCCGCGCTCCAGCCATTCGCGGCTCGAGTAGAGATCGACTTTCCAACCCGTGAGCTCGGAGGCGAGACGCACGTTCTGGCCGTTGCGGCCGATCGCGAGCGACAGCTGGTCCTCGTCGACGATCGCCTGAATCGTTTTCGACTCGGGATCGGAGAAGACGCGGGCGACGCGGGCGGGCGCGAGCGACAGCTTGGCGAACCGCTCGGGAT
>WNFR01000656.1_pt1 | contig 35282 bp, 28 predicted proteins | sample 5400221 | NCBI WGS metagenome assembly WNFR01 (sample SAMN13153357, study PRJNA577476) | soil metagenome | isolation source: 40 cm soil under Madrone tree | place: USA:California | collected 2016-06-14 | reverse complement strand
CCGGTCGGTGAAGACTGCGGTCGCCTACAGCCTGATCGATCACGAATTGGATGTGGGGTTGTGCCTTTGCTCGTCTCTGCTGATACTCAGCCACGCCAAACTTTCGGATGAACTCGTCGGGATCAGCGTTCTCTGGAAGTACCAGAACTTTTACTTCAAGATCTTCCGCCAGGAGGATTTCGATCGACTTTTTTGCCGCCTGCACACCCGCGCGGTCGCCATCATAATTGAGTACGACCTTGCGCGCAAACCGGCCTAATAACTTCACTTGTTCCGGCGTCAAAGCAGTTCCCAAACTCGCTACAACATTGCGAACACCATGCTGATAGGGAACGATCAAGTCTAAAAAGCCCTCAACCAGAATGACAAATTCCTGGCGCCGGATCTCATCGCGCGTCAGGTTAAGACCAAAAAGATTTCTGCCTTTTACATAGGCGGCGGTTTCCGGAGAGTTGATGTATTTCGCGTCATCGTCTTTGAGCGTGCGACCACCAAAAGCGATAGGCTTTCCCTGAATATCCATCACGGGGAAAATCAGACGACCGCGGAAACGATCATAAGAACCACCCTCATCTTTCTTGACGACCAATCCGCTGCGTTCAATCTGCGTCTGGCTCGCCCCTTTCTGGCGCAAGTGGAGCGAAAGCGCGTCCCAACTGTCAGGCCCATAGCCAAGTCGAAAAGTTCTGCGTGTTTCGTCAGTAATCTCACGGCGCAAAAGATACTCGCGCGCGATGCGGGCTTCGGCACCCGACTCGAGCTGTTGTTCCCACCACTCAAGCGCCCAGTTGTTGAGCTGAATTACCTCGTCTGCTTCCTGTCGTTTCGCCTCGAAACGTCCATCGTCGACCAACTTCGGCAAAGGTACTCCAACCTTGTCCGCTACAATCTTGATCGCTTCCGGAAAAGCGACGCGCTCGATCTCCATTACAAAGCTAAAAACCGAACCGCCTTTATGACAACCAAAGCAATAGAAGATCTCTTTAGATGGACTGACAGAGAATGATGGCGTTTTCTCCTTGTGGAAAGGGCAGCACGCCATCCAGTTTGCGCCCTTCTTTTTCAACTGAACGTAGTCCTGGATCACGCGCACGATATCTGCCTGGCGCTTGAGATCGTCGATGAAGGTTTGCGGGTAGAGCATGAGTCGAAAACTAATTGGTGCGCTTACGCCTTAAGTTCGACAATGGTGGCACCAGAACCGCCCTGATCTTGTGACGCAGGCAAAAAGCGCGCGACGTGAGCATGACCCTTCAACAATTCGGCAATCGCCCGACGCAGTGCACCAGTTCCGTGGCCGTGAACGATCCGTATCTGGCCGGTCCCTGCTAAGGAAGCTTCATCAAGAAACTTATCAACTGCCTCGACAGCCTCATCCGTGGTTTGTCCAATGACATTCAACTCCGAGCGACCATTCTGCTCCACAGCTTTCAAATGAACTTCGGTACCGCCCGCCTTTCGCAGTTTTTCCAACTTTCCCTGTTCGGCTTTCGACTGGGGACTTACTTCTACGAGTTCCAGGTTGTCCAGCTTTTCTCTAAAGCGCAGCGACTTGACGCGCACTTCGGCTTCATCGCCTTTGACCTGGTCCACTATGCCAATTGATCCAAATGATCGCAGCTTGACCTTGTCTCCCACCGCAATATCACGAGGCGATGCAGCCACGTACCTATCCCGTTCTCCATCGTCTTCAAGTTGGCCTGCGTTCTTATCGACTTTCACAACGCGCCCATCGCGCACAATTCTGACTCCACGGGATTGCGTGTCGTCCGCAGCAGCCGGCCCCCGTGCAGCTCGCGGTCTGGCATTCTGTGCCGCGTGCTGTGCTTCGCGCTTTAACTCGGCAACACGTCGTTGAGCTTCTCGCTCAACTTTCAATCGTTCGGAGCGATCCTGAATCGTGGCGATCAGCTCGCGCGCACGTACTTCGAACTGTTTGACAGTTTTATCGACCAGACTCTGGAACTCAGCCTGTCGCGTTTGCTCGCGCTTTTCCGCTTCCTTGCCCAGCCCCGCAAATTTTTCAGCAACCGCAGCGCGCTCTTCTTCGAGTGCTCTTCGCAACTGCTCAGCCTCTTCCGATTCACGCTTGATTCGTCGTAAATATTCCGAGGCTTGCCGCGCTGAATCTTTGACAGACTCCAGAGCCGCATCAGTTATCCCCGGAGGGATACCAAAACGGCGCGCAATCTCCAGGCCTGACGATGAACCGGCAACACCGACAATCAAGCGATATGTCGGTCGCAGCGTTTTCTCGTCAAATTCAACACTGGCGTTGAGAACCCCTGCCTCGTTTGCCGCATACATCTTCAACCCGCTGTAGTGTGTCGTGGCGATAACGTGTGCGACACACGCTCGCCGAAAGTGATCGACAACAGCAACGCCGAGCGCCGAACCTTCTTCCGGATCGGTTCCGGTCCCAACTTCGTCGAGCAGGACCAGCGCCGGCGCTTCGCACAATTGAATCATTCGCGAGATGTTTGACACGTGCGAAGTGAACGTCGAAAGATTTGCCGCCAGCGATTGATGGTCGCCGATATCGGCTAGCACCGAAGCGTAAAAGGGAACACGGGCTTCGCGAGCAGGAACAGAAAGGCCTGAGACGGCCATCAAGCTGAGCAGGCCTGTGGTTTTTAGTACTACAGTCTTGCCGCCGGCATTGGCGCCGGAGATCACCATTGAATTATTAGTTTCATCCAAAGCGAATGAAACCGGGACAACAGAGCCGCCCGTCGAACGTAGATTTTCTTCGAGCAGTGGATGACGGGCCTCAACTAATTCAAAAGTGCCACTGGAGGCCCCTGCTGTTTTCACCGCGTCAATTTCCGGAATGACACAATCGAACCGCTGATGAAAAACAGCCTTTGCGTTGATAAAATCCAACTCGCCAACAGCATTTGCTGCTAGTTCAATTGCAGGCAGCTGGAGCCGAAGCTCTTCTGTTAAGGCCCGTAGAATATGCGCGATCTCGCGAGCCTCGGTCTCGTGCAGACCCTGGAGTTCATTGTTGGCTTCGATAGTTTCAAGCGGTTCGACGAAAGCGGTAGCTCCGGAAGAAGAGTAGCCATGAGCAACACCCTGAACGCGTGCGCGATGATCGGCCTTGATCGGTATCACGAAACGGTCATTGCGAATTGTCACTAACTCATCCTGAACTGAGTCAGGCGACTTCCGCATCAGACCTTCGAGGGCACGTGTTATACGAGAACGCAGGGCAGCGATTTCATGACGAATGCGCGCGAGTTCAGGGCTAGCCCGATCGTCAAGTTCGCCAGTTGGCAGAATCTTGTTTGTAACCCGCGCCACCAGGCTATTAAGTTCACGAGGCAGGCTCTCCACCAACTGCCAGAGCACCGGCGCCGCTTCGCGCTCGGCGAGAATTGAAGCTCGGGCCGATAGAGCCTGTTCACAAAGACGCGCGAGTAGCAGCAGGGATGTGGGTTCGAGAGCAGCACCTTCGACGCGCAGCCGGCCGATCGCTTCCCCCGGATCGCTAAACTCACTAAATGACCAGGTGACACCTCGATTTCGTAACAGCACGCATTCTCCCAACGCCTTTAGTTCCCGCTCTAACTGGGACAAGTCTTCAATGGGTGCAAGTGTCTGTACACGCGCCAGCCCTATCTGAGTCTGCGCGCCGCGCTTGAGCAACTCTCTTAGTTGCGGGTATTCAAGGGTTGTGAATGCCTGTTCGTTCATTAGATTAACGCGTTGGGTGTTTGTGATGAGCACACAAACATTTTTCATCTCTCATTGGACATTATCATTCGCCCGTTGCCGGACATTTCAGTCTTGATTCTAGCATTCAGGATTGCGTTCAACTATGACGGCGACGTCGCTCGCGACCGTGGATAACGGAAGGAAAGAGTTCTTTCACATCCAGCACGTGCACCTCTTCGCCGGCTTGTTCGACAGTACCGAGAAACAGATGCAGTGAATGTTCCTTTGGGGCCATGATATCCGCGGCAATCACTTCCAGCATTTCTTGTGAAGAAGCGACTGCAAGTGCTAACTGTTCATCCCCTCGCAGCGCGACGATAAGCTGTTGCGGACCACCAGGAGCGGCAACGTCCGCCTCGTTTGGGCTGACCAGTTGTGCAAGATCGAGGACCGTAAACATACGGCCTTGAATGGAGACGATACCGAGAACCGACGCTGGCGCGAAGGGCAATGGAGTTGGCTCGCTCCACTCAGCGATAGTCGTAATCTGATCTTCAAACAAACCCAGACTCATCGAACCAGCCTTTAAGATCGCTAATTTGTACGCGGATTCTTGTGCCAAATCGTCTGTTGAGGTGTTGTCGTTCATTTTTCCTTCCTGTGTTGGAGATTACAACGGCGTTGAGTCGCGGACAACCACAGCGCGTTTCTTTGGTTTGAGACGAGAGTCTCTGCAGTCTCGGGCAAACCGAAATGAGGAGACTTCGATCAGGCTTGAAAGCCACTTAGCGTCAGAAATATCATTCAAGCCTCATAATCTCACAGGTCGGGAAGGCGGACCCTGTCCCCGCCGCAAGTTTGAATGCCATTCATCATCAACTAGAGCACTCAACTCTAACAACACAGTGCTTAGCCCCGTGCTGCCTCAAAGGTTCCTGGGGAGTTGATTAATCAATTTGCTGGTTAGTGGCTTTCAGGCTTGAGCGGGGACAGGGTCCGCCTTCCCGACCTGAGAGGTTACTAAAGTTGAGTCATTGAGTTGCTGACGAGCAAATCCAGAGACTGTCAAACGGACCGCGCTTTTTGCCCTTCTGTCGCCGCGCGTTACAATGGACTGTTTCTAAGTTGATGATCTTATTCACTACCAGATCTTCAGGCTCCGGATCTGAGGCGAAAGGACACCGCCGATGGATGAATTCGACCGTTATCGCGCGGAAATGAATGAAAAACTCCTGGGCAGCAACCACCTGGGAATCAAGCGGTTTTTTGCGCTCGACACGCAGGCTTACGAAGCTGGCGCCCTCGACAAACGAACGAAGGAGTTGCTTGGCCTGGTCGCTTCGACAGTGCTTCGTTGTGATGACTGCATTACTTACCACATCAAACAGTGTGTGACGGTAGGTGTGTCGCGCCCGGAGTTTCTGGATGCATTCAATGTGGCGCTGGTAGTAGGCGGCTCTATTACGATCCCACATTTGCGACGCGCCATCGACCGTCTGGATCAACTGCTCGACTCGAAGGGGGGCACCGACGTTGGATCAATTGGGGAGCACCAACATTAAGGATATAGGCAAAGAATGCGTCTTATGGATCGCGGTCGTAGGTCTGTTCTCAATACTGGCGGCTTCGCTTGTGAGAGCGAAGCCGTCCTTGGTTCCCCAGAAAGGTTTTTTGATGTCTGTACAGGAAAACGCTCGAGTGCGCGCGCCCGAGATCACTGGTGGTCATGGCTGGCTAAACACCGACAAGCCACTGTCAATCGCGGCCCTCAAAGGCAAGGTTGTTCTACTTGATTTTTGGACTTATGGATGCGTCAACTGCATGCACATCATTCCCGACTTGAAAAGACTTGAGGCGAAATATGCCAACCAGTTAGTTGTCATCGGGGTCCATTCCGCAAAGTTCAAAAACGAAAAGGACACTGAGAATATCCGCCACATCATTCTTCGTTACGAGCTGGAGCATCCGGTTTACAACGATTCTGATTTCAGCGTTTGGCAAAGCTACGGTGTGCGCGCCTGGCCCACTCAAGTGTTGATTGATCCCGCCGGCTACATCATTGGCGGGGTGTCAGGCGAAGGAAACTATGAAGTTATCGATCGTGTAGTAGCAAAGGCGGTTGACGAGTTTCGGAAACGCGGAGAACTGAACGAACAACCACTGAACCTCGTCCTTGAGCGTGCCAAGGTCGGCGATCTGCCACTGGCATTTCCCGGAAAGATTCTGGCTGACGCTGCAAGCGATCGACTCTTCATCGCCGATTCAAATCATAACCGCATCGTCATTACCAGGCTTGACGGAACGCTAGTCGACACGATCGGTTCAGGAGAACATGGCGCCAGCGATGGCGCATTCGACAAGGCAAGCTTCTACCGGCCACAGGGAATGGCACTGGATCGCGACTCACTGTATGTAGCCGACACGGAAAATCACCTGATCCGGCGAATCGATTTGAAAGCGCGTGCGGTGGAGACCATAGCTGGCACCGGAAAACAGTCGACTGAATACTTCAAACAGGGTGCAGGCCGATCAATTGGGCTGAACTCGCCCTGGGATCTACAGCTGGCAGGGCGAGTGCTTTACATCGCGATGGCTGGACCACACCAGATTTGGAAACTCGATCTCGACAAGGGTGAGGTTTCAACTTTCGCCGGTTCCGGTCGCGAAGCACGTCTGGACGGCTCGCTACTGGAAGCCGGATTTGCGCAACCTTCCGGTATAGCCAGCGACGGCAAGACACTATACGTTGCTGATGCCGAGGCAAACATCATTCGCGCGATTGATGTCGCTGAAGGTCAAGTAAGAACGCTGGTCGGTGGAGATCTTTTCGAATTCGGAGACGTCGACGGCAGCGGGGATAATGTGCGCCTGCAACATCCATTGGGTCTATTGGCCCTCGGCGACAAGCTCCTGCTTGCCGACACTTACAATCACAAGATCAAAGAACTCGACCCCCAACGACGAAAGGTGCAAACGTTGGTTGGTACAGGCAAGCCGGGACAGGCAGACGGAATCTCTCCATCGTTTTATGAACCGGGAGGTTTGAGTGTGGCCAACGGCAAGCTCTATGTTGCCGATACAAACAACCATGCAGTTCGCATGATCGACCTAAAAACAAAAGAGACTTCAACACTTAGAATCAATGGACTAGCTCCGCCCGCCAAACCTGCCGAGACCACGGAGAACGCATTCGCGCCGAACGCTGAAGAAATCAAGTTGGCTCCGCAACAATTGCACGCGAGCGTCGAAGGCGTTCTGCTGATCAGTGTCGAATTGCCTCCCGGCTATCATCTCAATCCTGCTGCGCCTCAGCGGTACTCAGTTTCTGTGGATAGTGGAACCATAAGCATCGCTGAGAAGAATGCGACGCGCACGGCGAAAGACCTGCAGCTCCCCCTGCGAATACCGTTGCACGCACCGGGTACAGGCGCTGCCAGGCTGCGCGTTCAGCTTACACTCTTCTATTGCCGTGAAGACAACACCGGCACATGTCGCATTAAGACGCTGGTTTGGCAGGCACCCGTGGAAGTGACAAACGATGCAAAGGCGCCGAACGAGGTCAAAGTCCAGGGTAAACTTTTAGCGGATTAGCTTTGAAACCTTTAGCGAACCTGACGTATCGCCCTATCGTATGCTCTGGCAGGAGTGAATAGACTATGTATTGCTCATCTTGCGGTGTCGTAGTTGCAGAAGGCCTAAGCTACTGTAATCAATGCGGGGCGAAGCTGAGCGGAGCAAAAAGTGTTGGGATCGCCAAAGTAGCAAAAGCGCAGCCTGAATCCCTCGTATGGGCAGTAGTGGCAATCTTCGTTGTCGGCCTCGGCAGCATCATGGGACTCATGGGGATACTGAAGGTGCAGTTCAACGCTGGCTTAGGCATCGTGACTATCTTTAGTTTGATAATCCTTCTGCTGATGCTTGTCGTCGAAGGTGTTTTCATCTCTCTTCTATTCGGTAGTAAGAGCGAGTCTAACGACGGAAAAAGCGCAATGGAACTTCTCAGGAAGCAAACAACCAGAGAACTCGAGGCGGCCCAACCGCACGCTCTTTCCGAACCTGTGGCGAGTGTGACGGAGCACACCACCAGAGCATTTGAACCAATCTACGTGCAGAAGAAAGCGGAATAAAACCGAATCATTTTTCATTTATCATTCGACATTTTTCATTTGGTTGTTTCTGGAGCATTTGAGTGAAAGCATGGTGCTCGGTCATAAATGACAAATGAAAAATGTCGAATGATAAATGAAAAATGATTCTGCTCTGATTCATAAAACGATACCTAACCTACGAGCTTGCCCTCCCTCAATGGGCCGAGTAATATCAGTGGTCCCCTAAATTCAATTTGGCTTCAAATTATCTGAAGGAGTGAGGGCCCGTGGCTAATAAACCGTTTCTCACTGACATCAAAACATTGCGTGAACGCGCCCGTAAGCACATTGAAAACGGCGCCGTCACCGAAGGCTATACTGCTGACCGCGAAACCGTAGTTAAGCTTTTGAATGAGGCGCTGGCAACCGAGTTGGTGTGCGTGTTGAGATACAAGCGACACTATTTCATGGCGGCAGGGATCAATGCTGAAAGCGTTGCTGCTGAGTTTTTGCAACACGCTAACGAAGAGCAGGGGCACGCTGACCAGATCGCGCAGCGTATCGTTCAGCTCAAAGGCGCCCCGAACTTCAATCCCGAAGGATTGCTGACGCGCAGTCATGCCGAATACGTCGAAGGCGATACGCTCACCGATATGATCAAGGAAGATCTCGTTGCTGAGCGCATTGCTATCGACAGTTATCGCGAAATGATCACCTACTTCGGTAACGACGATCCGACTTCAAGGCGCATGCTTGAAGGGATACTCGCTATGGAAGAGGAACACGCGGAAGATCTGGTTAGCCTGTTGGAAAAGATGTCTTGATTCTTGTTGTCCGGCAAACTTCAGTTTGTCGAATATTACAGAACCGGGAGCGGTTGCGACCGCGCTCAGGTTGCTGCATGACTTCTAAGAATTCACCAGGCTCGACCGTTACTGGGTAGGCGCGGCTGGCTTTGCGGGATTAGTCTTACCTTAGACGCTCGTTGAGTGCGGTCGCTACTGCTCCCGGTTCTGTAACTGTTAGTTATTAGCGTGATGCTTTGCAACTCGAGGCATCACGCTTGTTGTCATTAGCGTATTGTCTGAAAGCTCATCCAACCCAAAAAATGCCGGCCGGCCTACATTGTGCCGCAGTTGTGGGGCAATCGTAGGCGCTGGTGAAGCCCAATGTGCAGTCTGCGGCGCCTCTACCGCCAAGTCAGCAATTCCGCAGCAAAGGAACGTTGGCGCAGACCGCGAAACAATAAAGTTTGCGCGCGCAATCCTGAACCGACCCTATAAGTTTACGATCATTATATTGGTCGCAAATGTTTTTGTTTTCCTTCTGATGTGGGAATCAAGCGGGCTGACCGGGCGCGCGTTATGGGAATTTCCTGACCCTGTCTTATTGGCCTACGGCGCCAAGCTCAACTCGTTAATTAGCAACGACCATCAATGGTGGCGTTTCGTGACGCCGATGTTTGTTCACGTCAACCTGCCCCATCTGTTGGTGAACATGTACAGCTTGTGGATAGTCGGCCCCTACGTGGAAAAGCTCTACGGCTCCGCCAAGTTTGTGGTGTTCTGGGTGCTGACTGGAATAGCAGGCGTGGTTGCCAGTTATTTAACGGTTAGACCAAACATGCCGGCGAGTGCCTTCGGCCATTTTCTGTTTAAGAGCCAGGACGTACCTTCGGCCGGAGCGTCGGGTGCGTTGTTTGGATTGGTAGGTGTTCTGTTTGTATTTGGTATCAAGTTTCGGCGGGAACTGCCGGAAGGATTCAAGCGCGCCTTCGGCACCGGGATGCTCCCCATAATCATGATCAATCTTTTCATCGGCTATCTGGGTCGTGGCTTTATCGACAACGCCGCCCATCTCGGCGGCTTGTTGTCTGGCGCGGGTCTCGCGCTCGTCGTCCAATACCGCCGTCCGGGTGAGCGTGTAGCTATTGCGACAACCTGGCGAGTGCTGCAGGTCGCTGCATTGGCGCTTGTTGTTTTTAGCTTCTTCAAGGTCGCACAGAAAATGAACATTCCGCAGGTCGCGTCATCTACGGCGCAAAATGTGCAACCTGATGATGCCAAAAGGGCTGTCTTTGTTAATTTCCTCAAACCCATGAACGAAGCTCAGGAAGTTTTATCGGAGGTGCTTAGTGATAAGGACCTAAGTCATGTCGATCAGGCAGTGCAGAATCTGCAGTCGGCTCCTTCCCTCGACAGCAAAGCTGACGAGTTACGCACTCGGCTTTTGGCATTGTTAACAAAGGCCAGGACGATATGGGGCCCGAGCCCTTCTCCAGACCAAGGGCAGAAGCTTGCGCGCAAACCGGAGGAGGATTTGAATGAAGAATTTGCGCAGTGGCGCCGTGACTATAACGAATGGCTCAAAACTTCGAACCAAGCTTACAGCGGATCGTCGTAGCGAGAAACAAATTCTTTGATAAATCTATTTAGGAGAGAACAAAGATGGCAATTAAGAAAGTTGGTGTTTTGGGATGTGGGTTAATGGGCGCTGGAATAGCGCAGGTGTCGGCAAGTGCGGGATTTGAAACGGTAGTGCGTGAAGTCTCGGAGGATCTAATCAAGAAGGGATTTGCTGGTATTGAAAAGTCGTTGGCCAGATTTGCCGAAAAGGGGACAATCACCACGCAGCAGCAGCAGGAGACTCGCAATCGTCTCTCCGGCACCACATCGTTCGAAGATCTTGCCGATTGCGACATTATTATCGAAGCGATTATTGAAAACCTCGAGGAAAAGCGGAGTACCTATCGTCAGCTCGACGTCGTATGTAAGCCTGAAACAATCTTTGCCTCCAACACCTCATCGCTTTCAATCACTGAGATGATGACCGCTACGTCATCCAACCGGCAACGCCGCTTTATTGGAATGCATTTCTTCAATCCGGTACCGCTGATGAAACTGGTTGAAGTGGTCCGAACAATTCTCACTGACGAAGCGGTTTACGACGAGGCCGTCGAGTTTGGCAAGACTCTTGGAAAGGTGCCTGTGCGCGCAAGTGACAAAACCGGGTTCATCGTCAATCGTTTGCTCGTACCTTACTTGCTCGATGCAATTCGCGCTCTGGAAGAGGGCGTTGGATCGATAGTAGATATCGACAATGCAATGAAGTTGGGCTGCGGTTATCCCATGGGTCCGTTGACGCTCGGTGATTTTGTAGGACTCGACACAACTTATTACATCGCCGAGATCATGTTCAATGAATTTCGCGAGAAGCGTTTTGCCCCGCCACCACTATTGAAGCGAATGGTGTTGGCAGGCTTGTATGGACGTAAATCCGGGCGTGGGTTCTACGACTATTCAAAAGATCCAAAGAATCCGACGCCGATGAGTCTTGTCTAGATTGGTCCAATAATTTTTTCACAGCTTCGGTAGCGACTGGGTCCAAGTAACGTGAGCATTCGACGGGATAGTGAGCAGGAATTTCAGTTTTGCTTGAGTGACATGCTAGGGACCCGGTCGCTCTGTCGTTGAGCTGACTCGATTACCGTCGTGACAAATTGCGGCAAGACCCAAGTCCATGTCCCCTTCCTCTATTCTCTTTGAACAAACCGGCGGCGTAGCAGTGATTCGCCTCAACCGTCCGGAAAGGCTTAACTCCCTCTCGCCTGAGCTGATTCGCGAATTGAGTGAGAAGTTCCTACAGCTTGAGGGCGATGACGATTTACGCGCCGTCATTCTAACTGCCGCCGGTGAAAGTGCATTTTGTGCCGGAACCGACATAAGTGAGTTGGCCAAGTTGTCGGAATCCGACGCGACCGAGGCATCCGAACTCGGTCAGAAACTTTGCGATCAAATTGAAGCTTTTCCGGTGCCGGTGATCGCTGCTGTGAATGGTATTGCAGCGGGCGGCGGTTGCGAATTAGCGCTCGCCTGTCATCTTCGAATTGCTTCTTCCGCGGCGACATTTAGTCTGCCTGAAACCGAACTCGGTTTGATTCCTGCCTATGGAGGTACGCAGCGACTCGCGCGAGAAGCCGGCCCGGGCCGCGCCCTGGAAATAATGCTGACCGGAAAGTCGGTCACTGCGACAGAAGCCCTCGAGATTGGTCTGGTTAATCGTCTGGTAAATCCCGCCGACCTTCTGCCTGAAGCTAAGTCCCTAGCAAACGAAATCTCTCAAATGGCGCCACTCGCGATTCGAGCGTGTTTGAAAGCAGTGAGGCTTGGGCTCGAGCTTTCTTTAGAAGACGGACTAGCGCTGGAGACAGAACTCTTTGCGTCCTTGTTTGCAACTGAAGACGTACGGGAAGGTACTTCTGCATTTCTCGAAAAGCGTTCGCCCGTGTTCAAAGGCAAGTGACTTCCTGCGTTTGACAGGAGAGTCACCCAACTTCAGAACCGCGGAGCGGTAGCGACCGGGTCAATCTGGGATGGCACTCAACGATCGTTCTATCAGCGCCCGCTCGGAATACAAGTTGGCGACGCAAGGCTGGTGAAGCTGAGTCGAGAGTTTTGCGCGCGTTGACCCGGTCGCTACCGCTCCTCGGTTCTGACATTGAGTGTTACATTGCGGCTAATGTTTCATTGATACGGGTCAAACGGCTGCGCAACATAAGACTCCACATCAGAATCGAGAAGCGGTAGCGACCGGGTCTGGTAACATCTCACTCAAGCGATATTCTCTTTCTCGATACAGAACCAAACTCAGCCCCATAATGAAGTAGAAGATCATCACGACTTCTGAATCGCCCCAGTTGTAATGCACCAGCCCGCTCGCGAAAAAGCCGGCCAGGCCTCCCAGAGTCTCCAAGCGAGATGCCGCGGTCCATCCACTCACTCCGATCGATCCACCTGCTCGCTGATCTGCCTTTCTGTTTGCTTGTTGCGTGCGGAGTCGATCTATTGTCAGAAGGGTGCGAAGGCATAAAGGAACAGATAGAGAATAATCGTTTGGTATCGATGCACGGAACAATTAGAATGGCCGCGCTCTACTATATTCTATTCACCAGGAAACTCCATGCGCAGATCCGTGAGCGGTCTTGTCAGTTCCTTTGCTCTCCTGTCCTTCTCAATGCTGTCTGTGTCCCAAACCAAGTCTCCGACCACCTCATCTTACGCGGAGGCAGTTAAAGCCATTCAAAACGAGGCGCAGGTAAAGGCTGCAAACGACTACATCGACAAGAACCACCAAAGCATTCTGCGCGAATGGATAGCGATTACGGAGATCAATGCGCCGTCGAAACAAGAACAGGAGCGAGCGAAGTATATCGAGACCATTTTGCGAAAATATAAACTGCCTGTCCGCTACGACTCGGCCGGAAATTTGATTGCCACACGCAAAGGAACGGGCGGTGGCCCAGTAACGGTTTTTGACGCCCACATGGACACAGTCTTTCAGGCGGGTTTGAAGATCAAGGCTACCATCCGCGACGGCAATGTTTATGCTCCCGGAATTGGCGACGACACGCGAAACATTGAGGCGCTACTCGCTACAATCCGCGCACTCGACGAAGCCAGAATCAAAACAAAGGGAGACCTGGTTTTTGTTTTTACAACAGATGAGGAGACTGGACTGACTGGAGCAAAGCAGTTTACTAAAGACAACAAAGGCAAGATCGATTACTACATTGCGCTCGACGGTGGCTATGAGGGTTTTACTTACGCGGGGATTGGCATCAACTGGTACCGTCATCACTTCATTGGGCCAGGAGGCCACACTCGCTCTCGTACTCCACCTTACTCGGCCACGTTGCCACTTGCCCGAGCGATTGCGCGTATTTACGAGTTGAAGGTACCCGCCAATCCATCTTCAAACCTGAATATCGGTATGCTCGGCGGATCCGAGGTTGTAAATGCGAAAGCGTCAGACGCATGGATGTCTGTGGACCTGCGTTCAACAAGCAACGAAGTGATCGCTGACCTTGATAAAAAGGTTGCGGCGATTCTCGAAGAGGAAGCAAAACGTGCTGGTATGACGGTGAAGACAGATGTTATCTCCACATCGCCGGCGGCCGTGCTGCCAGGCAATCGAGACTCGGAGTTGGTAAAGATTGCCGAAGCCGTTCACCGGGCGATGGGTTTCGATCCCCCGATAACAAACGCCGGATCAAATAATTCCAGCGCGGCACTGTTGCAGGGAATCACCTCAATTTCCACGGGCGCCGGACCGTGTAACGACTCGCACGCGTTGACGGAGAATTGTGAGATTGAACCGCTCTACAAAGGAATTAAGAAAATCCTTTTGCTGGAGCTCGCACTGGCTGGTCTGGCGAAATGATCTTCAAAAACCTTCTGCGCTCAGCATAACGAAGATAGTTCGCATGATAATCTTCAGGTCGAGCAGTAACGACCAGTTCTCGATATAAAACAGATCAAGTCGTACCATCTCCTCAAAAGGCAAACGGTTGCGGCCCGACACCTGCCACAGTCCTGTGAGACCCGGCTTCATGTCCAAACGCTTGCGATGCCAAAGCTCATAAGCCTCCACCTCGTAAGGAATCGGCGGTCGGGGACCAACAACACTCATGTCGCCGAGAACCACATTCAACAACTGTGGCACTTCGTCGAGACTCATGCGTCTTAACCACCGTCCGGCGCGTGTGATTCGGGGATCAGCGGGTAGTTTGTAAGTAGGTCTTTCAGCGTCGCCCAGATTTGCGTCGGCACGCCCGGCAATAAACTTTCGTTGGTATTCTTTGTGTAGTTCAGGATCGGCGCCTGCTCGCATAGTGCGAAATTTATAAAGAAGAAAGAGCCTGCCATCCATGCCCACACGTTCCTGTGTGTAGAATATCGGACCCTTTGAATCCAGTTTGATAAGCAACGCCAACAGCATCCATAGCGGAGACAGTAAGACAATAGCGAGCGCCGAGACGAAGAGATCAAAAGCGCGCTTCAACAAGCGCGAAGAATTCGAAAGCGGTTCGCGAAAGAGCCGAATCATGGGGAGGGCGCCGATCTGATCTATCTCTGTCTTCCGGGGCAGGAAGTTGAACAAACTCGGTGCGATACGAAACTCGATTCCTCGCCGCCGGCCGCAACGAATCATCACATCGAAAAGTGCATCGCCATTCACCTGTGGGTCCGCAATGATCACTTCATTCGCGCCAGAATCACGGATTGCCTCGGGAAGACCTTTCAGATTGCCGATCACAGGAACACCTTCATAGCTGCCCGCTGCATCTTGTTCCATAACACCGCTATCTATCACGCCAATAACGCGATATCCGAGCGATGGGCGTTCCCGCATCTCTCTAATACACAGGACTGCTTCCGGGCCACGGCCCACAACGAGCGTTGGAATCAGATTAATTTTGCGTTGGCGTACAAACGTTTGGGCGGCACGCAACAGAATCCTGATCGCGCCAATACTTGCCAAGGCAAGAAAAAAATCGAGAACAAAGACTCCGCGCGCGTACGAGAAGGCGCGAAACGCAAAACCACCGCGATACAGGAATGCAGCGGCCACGATTAACAACGAACCGATACTGATTGCCTTAAAAATGCGGAGGCCATCGTCAACGACAGAAAATTCACCTCGCAGTCGATAGAGATCGCAGTAACGCAGACTGAGAATACGTATGCAGATGACAAGCAACAGCAGCCCGCCATAAGGAGAGAATCGCCCACTCCAGGTGAAGCCTCCGGCTGTTTTCACCAGCACCGAAGTGCCCTCGCGAAGATAGAAGGCCGCCATGAAGGAGAAGGTCGCGGCCAATGCGTCAGTAATCAGCAGAGCGACTTTGACGGTGGGAACGATCCAGGCTGGCGCTTGTGCGGGTACGCGCACTGCGCTCGCATCGGTTAATCGTTCGCGTGTGGGTTGGGCCCTCATAAGAAAAAGCGAGAACTATTCCAGAATAAAACTGACGACCTCGTCAATCACTTTAGTGGCAGCCCTCGGATGCGATACCTTCTTTTTCTCCAATCGTACTCCTTTAAAATCGGAAACGGTCGATATTCTAAGCAGACGTCCCTCCTGAACTAACTGCGCGTCTACAGCGGCCCATTGTCCCTGGTAGATACTGGCAGCGGGCACCCCAAGCGCCGCAGCCTCTCGATTTATCGTTCCGCCGGCACTGACTACGAGGTCGCTGGCTGCGATTAGATTTGCTCCATCCAAAGGCTCTCTTGGCACAATCAGATTCCGGTGTGTCTTGATTGTGTAAGCTGCACGTTGCGATTCATTACGGGGGAGCAGCACGATTTTGACGTTTGCTTGAGTCTGCAATGCAGCGATTGCCTCGTCGAACAACTCGTTTTGGAAACGATGATAAAGTGCATCATGAGCCGGCGGTCGCATTAACACCAGCACATTATCCGGGCTGATACCGAGTTCACACAATCGCGTGGTAAACAAAGGGTCTGGTCTGAAGTTGGCGAGGTAGACATCTTCCTTGATTCCGGCGTAGCGTCTTACCTTCGCTGCACCAGCCCCGTAATAACGCAATTGTGTCGCGGGAAAACTCTCAGGAACAATGATTCTGGAGCTCAAACGAAAGGCCAGATGGTTTGCCGGCTGGTATTCGTAGTCCATTAGCGTCACGTTTGTCAGACGCAACGCGCGGGCGGCGAGGATTTGTGAATAGGAATTATGACTGACAGCCAGATCAAAACCGCGGCGACGTGCCCATGTGGCCAGTGCCCACGCGCGGGTGCTCAGGTTTCCGGCCTTACCAGCGATTTTTTTGCCACCATATCCACCTATGACGTGTGGAGAAAGCCCGGCAGCCTGGGCCAGCGGAACAGTTTCGGCAAAGTCGCGAGCTGTAACCTCGACCTCATGACCGCGAGTGACAAACTTTTCCCGTAACGCTCGGAAGAACGGAACGTGAGGGGAATTTGCCAGATCGATCCACAGGCGCATCTGTCTAACGAGCTCAGACTTCAATCTCCACCAACTCGCCACGGCCGCGCAGAGAACGCTCCGCTGCCTCCATCATGGTTACCATCCTGAGACCTGCCTGGCCGTCTGTTTCAGGTGTGCGATTGTTTTCCACACAGTCAATGAAATGCAGGGCTTCAGTTTTCAATGCTTCAGTATTGTCGAGGCGTGGCGCCCACATGTCGCCCGAACGATAACTTACCAACATCTTGTATACGGCTTCCGGTTCTTTCGTAACAGTGATGCCCTTATCATAGACCTTCACCTTTTCGCTGGGCTCCAGGTCGTCGTAAAGAATCATTTTTTCGCTCCCGCCAATTAGCGTGTGGCGCACTTTCACTGGTGTCAGCCAATTTACGTGCACGTGAGCAATTTGGGTGTCTGCAAAAAACAGCGTGATGTAAGCGACGTTTTCAGGTTGGCCCGGCACATGGCTAATTCCTGTTGCGGAAATCGCGACCGGTTTGGCTGGCAGCACGTAATCCATGATTGAAAGATCGTGAATCGCGAGGTCCCAGATCACGTTTACATCGTGTTGAAACAACCCAAGATTCACGCGCACTGCATCGTAGTAATAGATTTGGCCCAGCGCATTGCTGGCTATCAATTCACGAATTTTTCGCACAGCTTCGGTGTAGACAAACGTGTGATCGACCATGAGCACAAGTTTTCGCGCCGTCGCTTCAGCAATCAGTTGTCGAGCTTGTTCTGAATTAGAGGCCAGGGGTTTTTCGACAAGCACGTGTTTGCCCGCATTAAGAACCGCCATCGCCAGATCGAAATGCGACGAGACCGGAGTGGCGATCACAACGGCATCAATTGTGGGATCCTGGATGAGATCTTTGATATTGCTACAGGTATTTAAGGTTGGGTAGAGCCTGCGCAGGGGCAACAATCTTTCTTCGCGCAGATCACAGACAGCTACCACAGCTGAACCTGGTGCCTCCATGAAATTACGGACCAGGTTAGGCCCCCAGTAGCCGTAACCGATCACGCCTACGCGAATCATGCTTGGTCCCTGGAAGTCATCTTGAAGGTTGTTCGTTCGCGCATGTCTCCGATCACGCGCGCCGGCGCTCCAGCCACGATGGCATAATCGGCGACATCGCGAGTAACCACGGAGCCGGCGCCAATCAACGCGCTTTCGCCGATCGTCACACCCGCGATAATGGTTGCGTTACTACCTATTCCCGCGCGCCTCTTCACCGTCGTTTTTATTACTTGCCAGTCTGCCTCAGTCTGAAGAGTGCCGTCTGGATTGATGGCGCGAGGGTAAAGATCGTTAGTAAACATCACGCCGTGGCCCACAAAAACTTCATCCTCGATAATGACACCTTCACATACAAAGCTATGAGATGAGATCTTGCACCGCGCGCCAATGATCGCGTTCTTTTGAATCTCGACGAAGGCCCCGATTCTAGTTTCAGCGCCAATCGAACAACCGTAGAGGTTGACCAGATCGGGCTGAAAGATCCTGACGTCCAGACCTAAAACAACATCGGCGGCGATTGGCATAACCGTTCAGACTCCTCAAGTCGCGTGTGATGAGAAAAACAGCGTCACGGTTGGCAGGGACATTGAGATCACGTTGATACTTCCTCCAACAAACGCGCAAGACCATAGAGCATCCAGGCCTGACTCCAGCGCATATAGGGCTTGCGAACCGTATAGAACCGCCGTCGCTGGTAATAAAAAAATCCCCGCTCATCCCGCAGATTCCGAATAGTCCATGAGGCAACATCTTCAGCCAGCCTCGAAGCATCGGGGTCAAGGTCCCTCAGTTCCAGGAATGTGACGATGGCACTTGCTCCGGCATGCGCGTCCGCGGGATAGGGATTGTCATGGTAGTATTTCGGCCAACCGTCCGCAAGAAAGAACTGTTTGCACCAGTAGTGATATCCGCGTTCCAAGGCTTGCTGAAATTCCTTACCAAGAGCACAAGCCTTTATTGTCCTGGTCAGCGAAAAAAGCACGAATGCTGTGTGGAAATTGTCGACCCATGATTGGCTCGCAGCGGTGCCATAGGCCCATGAACCATCCTTGGCCTGGTGATTAATAACGTAGCGAGTGGCCCGTTCGGCCCAGTGGCAAAGTTCTTCCTCCTGGGTGATGGCGCCGACACTGCCAAGCACTTCCGCCGCGAGCAAACTCGCATTGTAGATGCGCGTGTCGCTTTCAGTTGAATAGCTGAAGCAGACTTCCGAATCAGTCTCAACACTGCGAGGGAGATCTTGAACGATAAACTCACACACGCTGCGTGCAGTGGTTAAATACTGTTCATCTGGAAATTCGCGCGCGGCTTCCAATAGGGCGCGGGCAGCGAAGGCAGAAGGAACAATCGTTGGCGTACCTCGCGGCGCGAAGAAATTGCGGCTTTGCCAGTCGAAGTTGTATCCCCATGCCGCGCCGCTGTAGCCATCGATCCGCAAGGCGAGCAACTCCGTGAGAATATTGCGTGTTTGTGTTTCCGCCTCACTTGTCCTGAGACGGCGGTAGTTTGCCAGTTGAGCGAGAGCGAAAAGAGCGATGCCTTTTGCATTGCGTTCGTTGGGCACACGCGCAAGTGTTCGCAGGTCAGACGGTGACCGCTTCATTATCTGAGTCCAGACCAGACGGGCGTTTCTTGATTTTCTGAAAGGCGTAGCTTGAAAGAGCCGGCTGTTTAGACCGTCGAAGGGATCGTGCCCGGCAAAGTCGTGCTCGCGGCACCAGTTGAGGAGTTGCTGAAAGGCATTGCGGAAGGTCGAATCATGTTTCACTTGTTACCTACTGCTCACGGACGTCTCTATTCGTCTCGGCGTTTCGATAAAGCTTTCGTGCCATAGTTCGAACATCAACAAGCTCCACAGAAGTTTGCGGTGGTTGGCGACGCCGCGCTCATGTTCATCCTGCAGACGGCAAACGTATTCAGGATTGAAAACGCCCGCCCGTCGCACACGTTCGGGTGACAGAAGATCTCTTGCTAACGGACGCAGCTTGAATTTGAGCCACTCGGCCACGGGCACGCCAAAACCCTTTTTCCCGCGGCGTGTGACAAACGGCGGTAGCAACTCGTGCACTGCTTTCTTGAGGATATATTTTGTTTTGTGGCCTCTCAACTTGTAATTGGGTGGCAGTGATGCTGCGTACTCAGCAACGCGCGGATCAAGAAAGGGCGCACGCACTTCAAGCGAAACGGCCATGCTCGCGCGATCAACTTTCGTCAGAATATCTTCTGCCAGATATAAACGCGTATCCAAACTCTGCATGCGAGTCACAGTGTCGTCGTTATCACACTGTTCGACCATCTGCCGGGCTTCGCGATAGATATCATTTTCGGTTTGTTGCAACGCTTCAGCTGTTAGCAACTGCTGTTGTTCACCGGGCGTGAAGGATCCAAACCAAATGTGATGACGAGCGACCATCTCATACTTAGTGCCGGTAACGAACCGCATCGCCTTGTAGTCGAGCGACAGATTTTTTGTCTTTACCGGCAGAAGCCGCACCAGCGGTTCAATCATTCCGGTTCGCAGAGGCGCTGGCACCTTATTATAAATCTCGGCCCAACGATGCCCCGCATACATCGGATACCCCGCAAACAATTCGTCGCCGCCATCCCCACCCAGTGCCACAGTGACGTGTTTGCGAGTGAAACGTGACAATAGATAGGTTGGCACCAAAGATGGATCGCTAAACGGTTCATCCATCCACGCGCCGATCTCGCCCACAAGATTGGCAGCGAGGTTTGCGCTCAAACGCTCCTCGTGATGGTCGGTCCCGAGAAACTTGGCAACGCTGCGAGCGTAAGCCGATTCGTCAAAAGAAGATTCTGCAAATGAGATCGAAAAGGTCTTAACCGCTTCAGACGACGCGCGCACGGCAAGCGCAGCCACACTGGATGAATCAACTCCGCCGGAGAGCAGAACACCGAGTGGCACATCAGAAACGAGCCGCATGCGCACCGAATCCGCCAACAAGTCCTGCAGATGCTCGGCTGCTTCTCTTTCGCTGGGAACCGGCTGAGACGTCTTGTAACTCAAGCACCAATAGGGTTCGATCGTTATGCGGCCATTCTCAAGCGTGAGCATGTGAGCAGCGGGTAGTTTCTGGACTCCCTGGTAGATCGACAGCGGCGCCGGTACGTAGTCGAACGAGAGGTATTGCCGTAGCGCCTGCAAGTTGAGCGTTGGCTTTACCGCTGGGTGCGCCAGTAAGACCTTCGGTTCAGAAGCGAACAGAAGCGTGTTATCAAATACACCCCAGTAGAGAGGTTTCTCGCCAAAGCGATCGCGAGCGACAAGGAGTCGCCGCCGCTTCGCGTCCCAAAGCGCAAAGGCGAACATGCCGTTGAGCTCACGGACCATTTCCGCACCATGCTCCTCATAAAGGTGTGGCAATACTTCCGTGTCAGAGGCACTCCGAAAGGTATGACCGAGCTTCTCGAGACCGGCGCGCAGCTCGCGATAGTTGTAGATTTCGCCATTGAGGATGGTTGCGACGCTCTTGTCTTCATTGAAGACAGGTTGCTCACCAGTGACAAGATCGATAATCGCCAGGCGTCGCATGCCGAGCGCGGCGCCGTTTGTTACGAACAGACCTTCCGAGTCGGGCCCACGATGAACCATCCGTTCACACATGGCGTGAAGTAGTTCCCGCGCGCCCTCGAAAGGAGGCGTGCGAGAGTCAAGATTGGCCCAGCCTGTTATTCCGCACATATCGTTTCGTGAATCGTCAATAGTGAATTGGAAAAAGGTTAGATCCCGCCGAGCATTAACGATTTACTCTTTACTACTTACGAATCTCTTGAAAATCCGATCTTCTCGCGCACCGCGTAGATCGGTTTTGCCTGGGATTCGTGATAGGTGCGCACCAGCATCTCAGCGAGAAGTCCCATCAGGAAAAGCTGGACTCCAAGTACCAGCGCCACCATTGCCATGATCGGCAAAGGGGTCTGGATAAAGTCGGCGTGGTGCGGCCAACTAGCAAACTTCATCAAACAAGCCAGTAAGGTGGAGAGCAGTGCAACTGCAAATGTGAGTAACCCCGCCCAACCAAAAAGATAGAGAGGCTTAGTTTGATAAGAAGCCATAAACTTGATAGTGATCAAGTCGAATACAACTTTGACAGTGCGTGAGAGACCGTATTTGGACTTACCCATCGTCCGGGGGTGATGCTCCACCGGTATTTCAGTCACGCGAGCGCCGTCCCAGGATGCGTAGATGGGAATGAAGCGATGCATCTCGCCATATAAGCGCACATCCTGCAACGATTCACGCCGGTAGGCCTTCAGCGAGCAACCGTAGTCATGCAGTGGCACGGCGCCAATCCAGGAGATCAAACGATTCGCCAGCATAGACGGGATCTTGCGCGTGATCATTTTGTCTTTGCGATTCTTGCGCCATCCGGAAACGACGTCGTAACCCTCGTCAAGCTTTTTCAATAGCCGGACAATGTCTGCCGGATCGTTTTGCAAGTCTGCATCCATCGGGATCAGGACTTCACCGCGGGCCGCATCAATGCCGGCAGCCATGGCCGCCGTCTGGCCGTAGTTTCTCCGCAAAGCAACCACGCGCACACGATGGTCACCCTCCGCTATATCGCGCAGAACCTTTAGGCTCCCATCGGTTGAACCATCGTCGACATAAACGATCTCCGCGGAACGACCCAACGCTTTTAGTGCAGCGTCCAACTTCGTGTGAAGCAGCAGGAGGTTGGGTTCTTCGTTGAAAACGGGAAGAAAGACCGAGACCTCCGGGCGAATTTCATCGCGAGAGGATGCAAGCGTGGGTTGTTGCTTTAGAGTCTCTTCTTCGTAGATTTTCATTAGGTGATCGCTTATTCCGGACGCCGGGCGACGCAAATTGCCGAGACTCCAAATGGTAAGCCGACATGACGTAACAACAACTGCTCGGCGCCAAGAATACTGGCTAGTGGTCTATTCAAAAACCCGACAGTGAGATTGTTTTCAGAAGCCGGGCGAAATCCCGTCAAGCGCATAAGCAAACGGCCGAACAAAACAGGAAAAAAGAAAGTGATGTTGGCATAAGTAGCGCGCTCAACTTCAAGACCCGCCGCGCTGACCGTTTCTGTCAATTCTTTCAGAGTGTAGCGACGTCGATGATGGCTGATGTCGTCTTGCACACCCCATAAAAACATGAATGCCGGTACAAACAACAAAGCACGACCACCGGGACGGAGAACGCGTCGCATCTCCCGCAGGCCCGCCACATCATCGTCAAGATGCTCGACCACGTCCAAACCCGTCACCAAATCGAACGATGCATCAGCATATGGCAAGTGTTCTGCTTCACCCTGTCGCACATTTTGCAACCCGCGTTCACGGCAGAAAGCCAGAGCTTCGGGCGAGACATCAACACCTTCCGCCTTCCCGTAGCGAGCCAGTAACTCGAGATTAGCGCCCGTGCCACAACCAACGTCCAGAATGTGCGGTGGTCGCTTTTCCAGGGTGGAACAAATGTGCTCTACGAATCCGGAAATGATCCGGCGACGACCGGCAAACCACCAATGAGTCTCCTCGATCCGGTACATGATCGGGTAGGTGTGTTCCTGCATTTCCTGCGGTAAGGAACCTTCTACTATGTTCGTGGTGCTTGCCATTGCCTATATAGATTGAGCCTCAGATGAATACAGATTCGACCCCTTGATAGAGAGATTAGTGCTTAATTTGCTGGATGATCCGTGTCATCCGTATTAATCCGTAGCTAGTATACTTCCTCTTGCGATTCTCGGAACCATTGAATGAAGCGACGAATTCCATCCTCAATCTGTGTTTGCGGATCGTAGCCGAGCAGCCGGCGGGCCTTGGAAATGTCAGCGTAGGTCTGGGGCACATCACCAGGTTGTGGGGCCTGGCGATCAATAACCGCATGCGCATCGAGTTCCTTTTCCAGCAGCGAGATCAGTTCGCGTAGTTCAATGGTGCGCGACTCCCCCAGGTTGATCACTTCGTAATCGCTTGTCTGGTAGTCGATAGCAGCAAGTACACCCGCAATGATGTCGTCAATGTAGGTGTAATCGCGGCGCGTGGTGCCATCCCCAAAGACCGGAATCGGCTGACCGCAACTTATCAAGTGGGCAAATTTACGTATTGCGAGATCTGGTCGCTGTCTGGGTCCATAAACTGTAAAGAAGCGCAGGCAGACGCACCGCAAGTCGTAGAGATGAGAGTAGGTATGGCAAAGAAGTTCGCCGGCTCCTTTCGTTGCGGCATAAGGAGAGATTGGCTGGCGAATCGGATCGTCTTCGCTGAAAGGAACCTTTGCATTGATACCGTAAACGGATGACGAGGAACCAAAAACAAACTGCTTGATGCCCTGGACACGCGCGAGCTCCAACAGATTCAGTGTCCCATTGATATTAGTCTCGGCATATAACTGTGGTTGAGAGAGCGACGGTCGTACTCCCGCGCGTGCGGCAAGATGGACAATGCAGTCGAAGTTCTGATCCGCAAAGACGTTCTCCAGCGCCGCGCGATCTCGAATGTCAGCTTCAGCCAGTCGATATAGCGGACTGAGCAGATGAAAGCGAATGTTTTGGCGCTTGATCTCCGGGTCGTAGAAATCATTAAAGTCGTCGACCACGGTAACATGCCATTGCTTGGTGGCCAGCAAGCGGTCGACAAGATGTGAGCCGATGAATCCTGCGCCGCCGGTGATAAGAATGGATTTCATAAGGAGGTACTTAGAACTTTGTACTTAGTGCTTTGTACTTTGTAGTTCTAGGTTTGAATCATAGGCTCCTATTGATAGCCCAAATCAAAGTACAAAGTACAAAGTACAAAGCTCAAGCTTTCTACTTTGTACCATAAATCCACAAATGCCAGCCCCAGCGAGAGGCCATTTGCGCCTCCAGGCGACGCGGCAGAATATTTCCTATGACCGGCAACCAACGTTTATTCAGGAAATAGGTCCGTAATTCAACTTGAGAAAAATCCCTGAACAACTCACGTGCTTCGCCTCGGGAATAAACGCGCGCCAGGGGATTGCCCGCCCCATCCGTGTTTTGGCTCAGAAACTCGTCTGAGTCTAGATAAGCCCGTTCGGCTTTCAGCCTGCGAGCATGCTCGTGAAGCGAGTCTTCCGGCTCCCCGGTAAGAAGATGAACGAATTTCACTCCGGAGTTCCATCTGAGCAGATGCACACCGGCTCGACGTAACAAGGAGATGTTAATGCGGTAGTTGTAAGAGTCGCGATGATAAAGCATCACTACCGCGCGTCCGCCGGGCCGCAATACACGGTGAACTTCCCGCACGGCTCTAGCGGTATCGGGCGTGTGATGTAATACGCCGTGCGAGTAAACGACATCGAAGCTTTCGTTGGGGAAGTCAAGATTCTCAGCATCTGCCGTCCGAAACGCGCCCAGCAGATTGAACAAATCAAATCGCCGGCGCGCGAGATCAACTGCCGCATCCGTCAGATCAATCCCCGTGTAGTCGGCTCCTGCAAGGGCAAATTGGGCTCCATCAGTTCCCAAACCGCAACCTATCTCGAGAACTTTCTTGCCGCGCGTGTTCGAGAAATCGGCAGCGGCTGGGATGTGCCATTCTTTTTGGTAGCGGTGCTCCTCGACCAGTTCATAAAAACGACGCGAGCCCGGATTGGCATCGGCGAACTTAGTACCACACGGATGCTCTTGCCAGAAAGCACGCACACGTTCCTTTAGTTGGGCATTTGCTTCAGACATGAGAGGAGAGAAAGGATAACAGCCTTGACGGGTGGGCATCAAAGAGGGCGAGGAGCCAAGTCATTTTTCATTTGGTTATTTGCTTAGAACACGCAATGCCGACTCGAATCTACGTCGTGGGGAGTCTGTGCCTCTCTCATTCACACCGTGGCTTTAGCCCGGTGGCCTCACGCTGACGAGAAGGGGGAAGAAACCGTTTAAACGGTTTCATGCTGACGAGGGCTCAATGATCACCGGGCTAAAGCCGCGGTGTGAATGAGACGGTCAGCGTTTGTATTTGCCAATCAGTTCGCCTTGCGCCAGAACGTGACTGTCCATCGTCTTGAGCAGTTCATCTTTTGTCGCGCCGGGATTGAGAGAAGTCTCAATGTCGACGGCATATAGCTTAAAGAAGTATCTGTGGGTTCCACTGGGCGGACATGGTCCACCATACCCGACTTTCTTAAAATCATTTGTGCCTTGCTTGGCGCCGCCCGCGAGTTTCTCCTGCGGCTTGATGTTTTCAGGAAGCTGCGCCGTATTCGCAGGCAAATCGTAAACAACCCAGTGGACCCATGTTTTTGCAGGCGCATCGGGATCGTCGACGATTAGAGCAACCGTCTTTGTGCCCGCTGGAATGCCCGACCACTGAAGAGGCGGCGAGATATTAGCGCCATCGCAGGTGTATTGCGAGGGAATCATGCCGCCATTTGAAAATGCAGTGCTGCTAATTGTGAGTGCCATGTTGTCCTTTCTGATCTGCATGTTGTTGTTCTGCGTTCTACCGTTTTCAGGGCTGGTCTGTTCGGCCGGAGGGTGACATGAACACAGAACAAGCAATGCAAATGTCGACACAAAGAAAATGGTTCTCATCGGTTCAATTCTAACCCCCAATACAGTACCGCGAGCGAAGCGACCGGATGCCGGCACTCGATAATCATAGGAACTCTTAAAACGCTGGTTGAGTGCCTCACCTTCCACCGACGGAAACGATGCGCTTTATCACTTTTGGATCGTCAGGCAGCAATCCTGACTTCGGCAAACGCGGAGTCAACGTGATCCAGTTGCGATCCATGGCAAACACTTTCCGGAATAGCGGCAACGATTCATCAACGCGTCCCATGTTCACCAGTGCCACTGCGTGCCAGTAGATCATCTCGGCGCTTGTGGGCACCAGTTTCTCGGCCGCTCCATATTCACGTAGTGCGCCTTCATTGTCTTTCTTCTCCACCGCTAGATCGCCTGCGTTCATATGGTTGTACGCACGTTGTAGCTTAACGAGCCGGCGAAGTTCGACGAGTGGCTGCGGACTGTCGTCTACACGTAAATCAAAGGTGCGATCTTTCCAGGCCAGACCAGTCGGTTTGCCCGTAACTACGATGATCGCCGCAGACTGTCTGCCACGAATGTCACCACCCGCCGCCTGTGCCGCGTCGAGAGCCGCCAGCATGCGGTCAGCCAGGTCGCCCTTAGTAGTCTCAAACGCTCGCGCCATCGCTGGCCAGACTCTATTGTTAAGCATCAAGTTCGCTTGCGCAGAAAAGTTCTGCCCGACGATATGTCCGGCGGCCTGGATGTCGTTCTTCCCAGTCCAGGCATCCACACGACCCTTCGCATCGATCATCGCAACTTGCCGCACTTCGCGTCCCTCGTCTTTGGCCAGTAGTTGTTTCAACGCTTCGGGCGCGCTCGTGCCGCCGCGCATTAACTCGAGACCGTTCTTGCCATAACTCGGATCGACAAATGATTGCGTTGCGACCGCGCCGATACCGGCCTCAGCCCAGGGCACAATAGGACCGACAGAAAACCAGTGTGACTGCACAGCGACCCCCAACTCACCAGTTGCCGGATCACGCGCGACGATTGAAAAAGTGTGAACGGGACGTAAAGGCTTCGGCTTGTCAGTTTGCGCTTGCTGCTGTTGTGCCCATGACAGGCGAATCAATAAGAAAACTACGAGAGTGATCGATTTGAAGCGCATGGAAATTCAGAGACCTCCGTTTTCCGGGAACAGCATTGTGAAGACAGAATTACAGGATTAACACGAGGCATTTTGGAAGTAGTGTGTCAGCCACGCAGGATTCTGCGTCTCGGATTTTCTCCTCTTCTAAATCCTGTAATTTGTCTATTCTGTCGCAGCTTGAGGATTCTACTGCCGAAAAGCTAGGAGGGAAACGGATAAAATGGCGTATTGCGAAAAATCCAGAAAGAGATGATCAGCCCAACTAACGACCAGACATAGCGTGGTTTTACATTGGCAGGTCTCGGTGGTCCACCCGCGATTGCGGAGTTGGTATAGGCTACCAGCGCCCAGATTAAGAATGGTAGCGCGACGACGAACAAAGGATTGAGCTTGAAGCCGGCAGACACATTGCCGTGCAGCAGCTGGTGCAAACACCGCGCAGTGCCACAGCTCGGACAGTTAAGACCGGTGAGGGCGCGAAAAGGACACGGGGGAAAGTAGCCTGATTGGCCAGGCTCGAAGATAAACAAATAGATACCGGCAACAGCGATTGTTAACCAGATTGAGACTGCGATGAGGCGCCGGCCAACTAACCTGTCAAAAAACGTGGGAAGAAAAACCCGGTCGGAACTCCCTGACATACAATCCTACTTCGAAATCTGTCGAATGCGATTCAAAGCAGGCTTCTCAGAACCAACCCTTTTTAGTCTGGATGTAGGTTCTGACAAACTCCTCGTCCTGCTTAGTGAGATAGATAATTCCCTCGATGATTCCAATCACGTGCGGCACGACTGCCAGAAGGCCACAGCTCAGAACACTCACCAGAAGCATTATTACACCTTCAGTAGTGTAGCCCAGAATGAACTTATGGATTCCCAGGCTACCCAACAGAATTCCGCAAATTCCGGCGGCCATTTTCTTGTCCGCACCAAGCGCCTTCCAGTCAGTCATCGCCTGCTGATTAACGGACTGCATAGGCTGATAACCAGGTACTGGTCCCAACTGCGCCTGACAGCTAGTACAATACTGAGCAAAATCATCATTTGACGCGCCACACTTTGTGCAGTATCTCATCGTGACTATTCCCGGATTTTCCTAAGTAAGAATTAAGAGAGCTGAATAGAAATCCTCACCTTGAGGTCAAATGAATTCCTCAACTCGTTGTGTCGTGCTTATCGACTTGAGCCCACCGAAAGCACGGCGCCAACGCTGACGTGATCAATTAGATTTGGATTCCCTGCCTCCAGACAACGCCGCTACATTTGCGGCGGTGGCGGCGGGATCGATCCCTTGCGCTTCTCAAAGATAGGTACACCCAACAGACCTCCAATGGTTGAGAAGATCACAAGTAGTACAGCGAGAATGATCCCATTCACAATCGCACCCGGAATCGTTGAGCTAGCCTCCATCTGAATACGAATCGCCTCCGCCTGGCCTGGGTTCACGTTCTCGATGAGTCTTATTAAAAGCTCTCGGGTGATGCCGCCCGCAATAATGCTGATCGGAATGCCGATCACCACTACGATTACGGCTCCAACTAAACCTGCAAGTGCACCGAGAATCGCGCCGTCACCTGCACTAGCCGGAACAGGTGAGTTCTTTATGTAGAGATACGACGCGAGTAGCCCTCCTATTAACGCCCATAGGCAGCAGCAAACATTGACAAGATTAACGACGGGTATCGCCGACAATAGGCCTAATAGAACGCCGCCAATCAGCGCAGGTTTGAGTTTGTTGTTCATTAGATCAGCACCTTCTCAGTAACATGGGGATTGAAAGATCCAATGTCGATCCAGGTTTTTGCAGGGATAGCGGGTGCATAACTAACAAACAGGGAAAGGATTGTCAATAAAATTGCTCCGAAAAGGAGAGTATTGGTAATAACTGGAAAGTTTGGACTTAGGTCTTCGGTTTTAGGCCTTTGGTCTTCAGGAGTGGTGACTATCACTCTGGTCTCTGAGGAAGACCAAAGACCAAAAACCGAAGCCCAAAGACCAAAGGCCAAAGCCCTATTGTCCGATCAGTGTAAGACTTCGACGCGATCACCGGGCTGGAGTTTTGGATCTCCCGCTTTTCCTGACTTGATCTCTTTGATGTTGAATTTGGTCGTGAAGAGACGACCCTCAGTACCTTCGCGCGAAATATCTACCATGTTGTCATTCTGTCGCGAAAGGCCGCCGGCGGCGAGGATCGCTTGCAGCAAGGTAATGCCGGGCTGAAACGTCTTTTGACCAGGATAGTTGATTCGCCCGCCAATGTAATAAAACTCCTGGGGACGACCAGAAACGCTGATCACATCACCCGAGATCACATTCGTGTTTAGTGTCGAAGGATCGCTCAAATCGAGAGCTTGTCCTGGTGTTCCGGCGCGCATTATTACGACACGGCCTGCATCGGAGCGCAATTGCGTTTCCGCAAACATGACATACAGCGGAACTGCCTCACGTCTTAAGATCTTCGTGCCGGGAGTGCTCACAAGGCCGGTAATAACAACGGTGTGACTTGCATACTGACGAACCCCAACAACAACCTGGGCGCCATCTTCCACTGCGCGCCTTTTTAGTTCGGTGGCGATGCGCGTTTGTATCTCTTCGGGTGTCAGCCCGGAAACCGATACTGGTCCACCGGCGACCGGAAGATCGATGTACCCGCCACCGATGACTGTAAAGAGAGTCGATCGACTGGTTGCAGACTTGAATAGATGGATGTCGAGCACGTCCCCGACTCCCACTCGGTAAATATCAGTCAATGGCCGCTGGTCTGAAACAGCAACTTTAGAAGCGGACTCAATGGCAGGGGATTCCGCCCGACCATCAGGGAGCGGCTTGTTCGCAGCCTCTTTGCTTGTCGCAGGGTCGCCCAAGCCTGGCTTGGTTGTTGGCGTCGATGAGCGTGCGCCTTCCGCGGATACCGGACGTGAAAGCGTTGCAGCTACACCAGCACTTTGTGTCTTCGCGTCGTTATCGGATGCTTGAGCGGGTGACTTTGATACCGCCGCGCCCTTTTTCGCTTTAACCCTCCGCTGGGCGCTGGTGGAAACGAGTGGGCAAAGAAGCGACAGGGCAATGATGATGGGTGAAAGTACTTTAGTCATAGGCTTGTGCAAAGCTTGAAATTCCGTCGTCTCGGAATGATTTTTCGGTGCGGTGCGTGGAGCAGGTGGCTCTAGTGGTTCCGGATTATACACTTATGTCAAATGAAGGTTAACTGTCTGGAAGAACCGATACTGCTTGAGTTTGGCACTAACACTAGAAGGACTCGGCCATGGTCGTTGCGGCTCAAAGGAGCACTTGAATAAAAAGAAACTACTAATTCACGCTAGTTTCCAGTCTCCAAACTAGTGGTGTCCTAATTTGTAGGGGCGTCCCTCCGTGGGCACCCTTTCTTGAGTGGCAAGTCAGCAGGATGGGGCGCCCACGGAGGGACGCCCCTACAAATTAGGACACCACCTCCAAACTCGTCTGCTCAACAAAGCCTCGCACCTCTGTTATAGTCTCAGTTTCCCCGGAAGCCAGTGAAGCTGTCTATTGAACTGCTTCACTCACTCGATCTGGACTTACCGATATGTACGAATTTGCAGTTGCTCCTGCCGTTACGAATATCCGGCGCCGTGGCGTTGAGATCTCCGAAGTGAGCCCAGCAAGTCTGGGCGCGGAAATGGATCTCGAGCCCGGCGATCGAATCATAAAGGTCAACGGCCGGACGATTCGCGACTACCTCGACTTCCGTTTTCATACCGCGGGCGAAACTGAATTGCTCCTGGAAGTGCGTAAGAAAAGCGGAGAAGATTGGGAGTTGGAGCTTGAGCGTGCTGAGCACGAAGACTTCGGGTTCAGTTTTGAACAAATTGTGCCGCGCCAATGTGCGAATGAATGTCTCTTCTGCTTTTGCAAGGGTAACCCCACCGATGCGCGTCCATCGCTCTTCGTGCGCGATGAGGACATTCGGCTTTCGTTTCTTTACGGCAACTACACCACCCTCTCGTCGATCTCTGAGGATGAACTGCAGCGCATTATCGAGCAGCGACTGTCGCCGCAATACGTCTCAGTGCATGCCACCGACCTGAATGTTCGTGCCTATCTGTTGGGAGTCGATAAAGAGCGGGCCGAGATAAGAGGAACTCTGAAGCGGTTGCTTGACGCTGGTATTAATGTTCATGCGCAAGTTGTGCTTTGTCCTCGCATCAACGATGGCGACGTCCTGCTAAAAACCATTAACGATCTTGCAGCTGAGTATCCCCGCATAACCAGCGTAGCGATCGTGCCGCTGGGCCTTACTCGTTACAACACGGATGCACGACTCACGGCTGTGACTCCTGACTTTTGCCGAGAAGTAATCCATCAGGTTGAGACTCTTCAAACACAGTTGCGGGCTCGACTGGGAACCAACTTCGCCTTTCTGGGCGATGAGATTTATCTTCGAGGAGGACGGGCGGTGCCGCCGCGAGCACACTACGGCGAGTATCCTCAGATCGAAGACGGCGTCGGGATGGTGCGGTCGTTTCATGAGGAGTTTGGCAGGATGATAAAACGCCTGGAGCGGAAAAGAGTGGGCCAGCTTCATTGTGCCGGAACTATCCTTACCGGGACTCTTTTTGCGCCGGTGCTTCAGAAATTGATCGACAAGCTAAACGCTCGATTCCGGACCAGGCTTTCTGTTGTGGCAGTCTCTAATGGCTATTTTGGGGGCGACGTTTCCGTGGCCGGACTGCTGACCGGACAAGATCTTCTCACTGCTTCCGAAAGGATTAGTGGAGATTTTGTTTTAATCCCCAAACAGGTGCTGAAGAGCGACGAAGCGATCATGCTGGACGGGATGAGGATTGAAGAAGTAGAACAGAAACTCGGCGTCCCCGTTCAGGCGATTGACGTGTCCGACTTAACCAGTCTTCTCTTGAGCGCCAATACCAACTCAACCCATCGATGAGCGTGCTCAACCGCGACACCACTTCCATAGCCTCCGCCTCGAGAAAAATTTTAGATGTAGGGTGCGGGCAAAATAAATTTCCCGGCGCCATCGGTATCGATTCGAATCCGCGGACTGAGGCAGACTTCATACATGACCTGGGAAACTTTCCTTACCCATTCAATGATGACGAGTTCGACGAAATAATCTGTCGCCACGTGATCGAGCATGTCCCCGATGTGCTGGGCTTCGTGAATGAGTTGCACCGGATCACTAAACCGGGCGGACGGCTTAAGATTGTCACACCACATTATTCGAATCCGGATTGGCCGACGGACCCCACTCATCGAAACCACTTCAACAGTTACTCATTCACATGCTTCATGCCACAGAGAACTCCCTTTCCCTTTTACACTCAATCGGAATTGCGGCCACTTAGAACCTATGTGAGTCTGGCAAACTTATGGCGCGCTGTGGGTATGGAATTTCTTGTGAATCTCGATCAGCGTTGGACAGCTTTTCGGTTCACCAGGAAGTTTTGGGAGTTCTACTTATCCAATATCTTTCGGGGCAAGGAACTGCGTTTCGAATTTGAAGTTGTGAAGAAACCTTCCAGCAGGGTAGTGTCCTAATTTGTAGGGGCGTCCCTCCGTGGGCGCCCCATTCTGCTGACTTGTCACTCAAGAAAGGGCGCCCACGAAGGGACGCCCCCTACAAACTAGGACACCATTTCCAGCAGTTAGGCCCTTCACTGGCTCGGCTTAGTCGACTCCGAGTTCGGAGCCGCCGACACTTCCCATCCAAACTATCCGAAAATTTAGTTTTGTAATCCAAAAACTTGAATTTAGGCGGCCTCTCCAAGCGCCTTAAGCGCAAAAAACCTAATGAAAATGTGGTTTGGGCCTGCGGGCATTGCTGGCTCAGCTTTTGCTTAATGTGGGGGTCCCCTAATCGCAGATCACGAGTCCTTCGTGCGGCGTCAGGAAATACAACTCAGACTTCTTGATCAGCGTTCCTGGTTTTTTCTGCTCGGTCCCCTGGCTTCCGATTAGACTTTACCCCGAGCAGTTTCACGTCTTTACTACCGTTAACTCTAACTAATTGGAGGATCTGAAGATATGAAGAGGAGCTTAACCCGCCTGTTTAGTGTCTTGACGCTGACGCTTCTCTTAGGAGTCGCAAGCTTAGGTCAGGTCAGCTCGACAGGATCGCTGTCGGGAACTGTGGCTGACCCGAGCGGAGCAGTAGTAGCCAATGCGTCCGTGACTCTTAAGAACACAGCTACCAATCAGGAATTTACAACCCAGACCAACGACAGTGGAAACTTTAATATTCCCTCTGTCGCGACGGGTTTGTACACGGCAACCATTGTCGCCCCAGGATTCAAGAAAGCGGAAGTTACCGGGATCAAAATTGACATCGGCAAACCCTCCGATGTCAAAATTGAATTAGAGGTTGGTGCTCCCACGGAAACCGTGTTGGTTTCCGGAGCCGGTGGCGAATTACTACAGACGCAGTCCGCCACTGTCGGCACAACCATCACGGGCCGCCAAATAACCGAGTTGCCCTACGCCTCCCGCAATGCGTTGGACCTGCTCCTTTTTCTCCCGGGAACAAGCACTGCTGGGCGTCCGCGGCAATCGACGGTAAACGGGCTGCCAAAGAGCCAGTTAAATATCACGCTTGACGGTCTCAACATTCAGGACAACGTTCTGAAAGGCTCTGATGGTTTCTTTACCCTGGTCCAGCCGAAAACAGACGCTGTACAGGAGGTCACTGTTTCTACTTCGAACCCAGGTGCGGAGAGTAACTCTGAAGGTGCTGTGCAAATCAAGTTTACCACCCGCAGTGGTTCAAACGAGTTTCACGGCAGTCTTTATGAGACGCATCGCGACAAATCGCTGAACGGAAATTTCTTCTGGAACAACGAGCTGCTCGCGCCCAAGCCCCACTTTGGCAAAGCCCCATCACCAAGTGACCGAGCGCCAAGAACTAACGCGCTGCTCAACCAGCCCGGTGGCAGAATAGGTGGCCCGATCTGGATTCCAAAACTGTTCAACGGCAAAGATAAAGCCTTCTTCTTTGTGAACTACGAAGAGTATCGGCTGCCTGAGGCTCAGCTGCGAACGCGCACTGTTCTCAGCCCATCAGCCATATCAGGTATCTTCACTTCCGGGACAACCGCAACCAACCTTTTCACGCTCGCCGCCGCCTCGGACTGCGACGCAGCTACACCAGGATTGCAGCCTTGTCCATCAACGCCTGATCCAACAATCAATGCGTTGATGGCGCAAATCAGAGGAGCACAGGGAAGCTTTACTCCCACCTCCGACCCAAACATTCAACAGCTCAGCTTCACAAACCAGGGCGGTCAAAAACGGAAGTTCCCCACCGCGAGGCTCGACTTCGAACTTAACAAAAAGAACCACGTCGAAACGATTTACAACTACCAGATGTTCCGTTCGAAGGTAGACTTCCTCAACAACGCCGATCCTTTTGCGCCCGGGTTTCCAAACTTTGGCAGCCAGGACTCAAATCGCTATTCGTTTGTTATCGCCTGGCGCAGCCAGCTCGGTACCAATCTCGTGAATGAGGCAAGATTCGGCATCCAGAATGGCATCGTGCTCTTCTTCCCACAGAACAACGCGGGTCAATTCGTGAATCAGGGTGGCTTCGACCAGAACATCAGCGTGGCTGCCAGTGGTATTAGCAATGTGACCACTATCAATTCCCCGCAGCGTCGCAATACACCAACGACGCAGTACAGCGACAACATGAGCTACGTCTGGGGCAAGCACACGTTTAACTTTGGCGGCAACTTGACGACGGTCAGAACGTTCTTGCAAGGTTCCTCAAACGGCGCCGTGCCCACTGTCGCTTATGGTCAGGACACCAGTGACATCATCGACACGACGATGTTCAATTCAACAAATTTCCCAGATGCTAACGCGCGCGCTCAGGCAGATCAGCTTTACCGCGTACTAACGGGCCGGCTTACCTCCATTTCACACTTCGCCACTCTCAATGAACAGGGTACGGCTTACGCGCTCGACGACTTTCGAATTGAGCGCTACCGACAAAGGGAGATTGGTTTTTATGCGCAGGATTCATGGCGCTTGAAATCCAATCTGACCGTAAACTTTGGACTTCGTTTGGAGACGGTATACGCCCCGATCTCG
>WNFR01000655.1_pt1 | contig 35287 bp, 26 predicted proteins | sample 5400221 | NCBI WGS metagenome assembly WNFR01 (sample SAMN13153357, study PRJNA577476) | soil metagenome | isolation source: 40 cm soil under Madrone tree | place: USA:California | collected 2016-06-14 | reverse complement strand
CCACGGCTTGCCACAGAATTCGTAAGCAAACGAAGCCATACAGGCGCCATATGCAGGTATATCGTTTTCGGGTACATTTATGATCGGTCCAATTGAATTAAGCCGTGAATCAAGTACATCCAGGACGGATTGATCTTGATGGCTGGCACGATTGCCGTCGGGCAGTAGTGAGACTACCTCGAATCGATTCGCCTCGATGATTTCTACAGGGTCAAAACCGGCGATAAGGTATCTGGCATCTGGAGGACGCGAGCCACAGCTATCAAGAATACAAACATTTCTCGACGGCGAAAGTGAAAGAAGCGCGCGAACAAGTTCCTCTGCACCCGCCCCAATCTCTACGGCAAACTGTTTCACGCATTTCGCAATCGAAGGTTTCGCGGGAACAACGACTACAATCGTTCGGCTTGTGTCGATTTTTCCGCGTTTATCCTATTCCATCGCACCCTGGAGGATTTCGCTGCGCAGTTCTTCTGCGATCACACCTCTCCAGGCATTTTCCAGTTCATCCACTCTACTCGAGATGACATCTTTGCCACCTACTCCGATCCGGAGAGTGTCGCCTCCAACCTGCCCCAACAATATAAAGGGCGCGTCGGTTTGTGCGGCAATCTCTTCAATCTGAGGTAGCGCCGATCTATCAAAGCTAACGATGATCCGCGAAGGTGACTCACTGAAAAGGAGTGACGTGGGAGAAAGGCTTGCCGGCAATTCGATGTCGGCTCCAACCGCCTTGCGATTGAGCGAAGAAAAACAACACTCAGCCAGAGCAACTGCGATGCCGCCATCCGAACAATCATGTGCCGAACGTAACAATCCAACTTCCGTCGCGGCGATCACAGCATTGTGAACCGTCTTCTCTCTATCGAGGTTCAGGCTGGGAACGAAGCCCTGTGCGATCATGTCCGCAGTCGACTTTCCGTCTATGATTTCAGCATAAGCCGATACCGAAAGATCATCGTACGTCGTGCCAAACAATGCGATTAAATCCCCGGAATTCTTAAAGCCCTGCTGAATCACACGCCGTGCATCATCGAGCAGACCAACCATTCCAATCACCGGCGTCGGAAGTATTCCACGACCATCGGTTTCGTTATAGAAAGAAACGTTACCGGACACGACTGGTGTTTCCAACGCGATGCATGCCTCGGCCATCCCATCAATAACTTCGGAAAAGGCCCACATTACTTCGGGTCGCTCTGGCGAGGCAAAGTTAAGACAATTGGTAATCGCAATTGGACGGGCGCCAACACAGACAAGATTTCTGGCTGCTTCAGCAACGATCAGCTTTGCACCCTCCCGCGGGTTCACGGCACAGTAAAGTCCGTTTCCATCCAGCGTCATCGCCAGAGCGCGCCGCGTCTCCTTTATTCGAACTACAGCGGCGTCAGCACCTGGCAGAACCGCAGTATTGGTTCTCACCATATGATCGTATTGCCGATAAACCCATTCTTTCGAGGCAATGGTGTGCGAAGAAAGAAGGCGCATAAGCGCGTCATTCGGGTCTGCCTGCAACGCAACAATAACGGGTGCGGTCTGTGGGGCGGGTTGTAAGGGATCAATTCCTTCGCCTACCGCCAACGCATCGTCGTCCTTCGAGGCAACAATCCCTGCCTCCGTCGTGGCCGCGCCATGCCCATCGGTCGCGGTGGCATAACGCGCAGGCGGCTGCATCGGACGATTATATTTCGGCGCCTCGTCGGTCAACGCCGCTACGGGAATATCACCGACCACCTCGCCGTTATGAACGATGCGCATGTTCGAGCCTTCGCGAACATGGCCGATCACAACCGCATCCAGTTCCCATTTGCGAAAGATGTCAACAACCTCGCGCTCTCGCCCGGCATGAGCAACGATCAGCATTCGTTCCTGCGATTCCGACAGGAGCATCTCATAAGCCGTCATGCCAGTTTCACGCTGTGGAACCAGTGTAAGATCCAGTTCGATTCCGGTGCCTGCCCGCGCGGCCATCTCACATGACGACGAGGTCAGCCCCGCTGCTCCCATGTCCTGGATTCCGGCAATCGCTCCGCTGCGCATTGCCTCCAGACAAGCTTCAAGCAGCAGTTTCTCCAGAAACGGATCGCCCACCTGAACCGTTGGCCGTTTTTCAAGCGCTTCTTCATCGAACTCCGCGGAGGCCATCGTCGCACCGTGGATACCGTCGCGACCGGTCTTCGCACCCACATAAAGGATGGGGTTTCCAACACCGGTTGCCTTCCCAAAAAAGATCTGATCGCTTCGTACTAGTCCAAGCGCAAAGGCATTCACCAGCGGGTTCAACGAACAGGCGTTGTCAAAGGCGACTTCGCCTCCAACCGTCGGGACACCAAATGCATTGCCGTAATGCGCGATTCCTGCGACCACTCCTGCCAGCAACCCCCGATTTCGCCGGCCGTATTCCGGATGCTCAAGTGACCCAAATCGAAGCGAATTCATAGCCGCGATCGGCCGCGCACCCATCGTAAATATATCGCGCAAAATGCCACCCACACCTGTGGCGGCACCTTGAAACGGTTCGATAAACGACGGGTGATTATGAGACTCAACCTTGAAACAAGCGGCCCAGCCATCCCCGATATCAACAACACCGGCATTTTCACCGGGCGGCACAATCACGCGCGGCCCAGTGGTCGGGAGTCGCCCCAAATGGACACGGGACGACTTATAAGAGCAGTGCTCAGACCACATCACCGAGAAGACTCCAAGTTCAACAAACGTGGGTTCCCGATTCAGAAGCTGCTTGATTCGTTCAAACTCTTCCGGTGTCAGATTGTGGGCTGCGATGATGTCTGGGGTGATCATAAGAGAGGAAAACGCGAAAATAGGACGCTAAATCGAAACAGACAAGATTGGGCGAACTTACCGCCTCCTGGGATCGCAGGCATCCTGCCTGCATAACTAAAATCTAAATAGTCTCGCGCGCCAGCGCGCAGCCTTCACTAACATCTAACCTCTAACATCTAACATCTGCCTTCATCACTTTTCGCCCGTCAGCTTTTGGATTTCAGCAGATAGTTCTTCGGCTTTGATTTTTCCCTGATGGCTGTAAACCACTTCCCCTTTGTTGTTCAAAAGGAAAGTCGCCGGAAGCGATCCACTCCAGTCCTTGTCTACCGCTGCAATCGCCGTTTCAGGTTCGGGGGTGTTCAGCAGATATGCGGGCATTTTGGCCCGCATATCCTTTAAGAATTCCGGGACCTTTGTCTTGATATCACCTACGTCGTCAAGCGAGACAGTGATGAAATCCAATCCCTTACTCTTGAATTGCGAATCAATCTTAACAAGATCCGGGTATTCCTCTCGACACGGTTCGCACCAGGTCGCCCAAAAATTTATCAGAAGCGGATGCGCCGCTGGCGGCTCGCGGTGCAGCAACTCCTTCAACTTTTCCGCGTCAATCTCCGTCACAACTGTGGCGGGCATGTTCGCCCCCGGCCCCTTTGCACGTCGCTGAGCGGAAACACCCGCCGTCAAAATAAACGATGCAAGCAACAAGCTCAAAAGGAGGTACTTAGTACACCGCGATTTAATTAAAAAAGTATTCATACCAGAATTCTGTCTGCGTGGCGGCTCTCAAGTTTGTACGTTTTCGGCTGTCCGAGTGGATCATCCAGTTGTTCGTTCGAGCCCGATTGCATCCGATACCATTGCTGTCAATGGCCACGCGTTCCTCTTCGCCCCGCTAGGGGTGCGATCTTTATAGTACCGATTTCCCTCAAATTCTCTGCCTAAATCAGTCCTGACAACATTCATTGGTACAGTCAACATATCCTGAATCGAAGATTAGACCAGCCTTTGAGAGAACATAATCCGGATTTGATTCCGGATAGAACTGGCATTTTATACCCGCATCCGTGTAGCCGTTTATCACCACGGCGTCCCTTAATGCCCCTGCTTTACATATTGCAAAGATTCAAAACCGCAGGTCTTTCAGACCTCAAGCCAATGCGAAACGGCGGTGTACCAATCTTTCCTGGTTCGATTTAGCTCCGTCAGGAGCGGAACGTGAACTTTCTTGCGAAATTTCGACATCGCTCCCTATTGCCAGCCCGACACCTTCCGACCTACTGAACTCGTTTTATCGAACATCCAAAAGCAAGCGCTGTCGTCTTCACAACTGGCTTACCGGCAAGCGTTGCATCGATCGCATCGCGCAGATCGTTAGAGCTTACCATTTCGACATTCTTCTGGTTGTCGATTCGACCGTGGTAGACAAGCTTATCACTTGCGTCCAGAAGATATGCTTCGGGGGTATGCTGGGCGCCAAGCTGGTCAGCGATCTTGTTTCCTTCGTCCTTCAGAATTGTAAATGTAAAGCCGTGCTCGGCTGCATGTTTTTTGACAACAGCCATTGCCTCAGTCGAATTTGCGTTAATGCCAACCACATTGATGCCCTTTGCGGCGTAATCCTGTGCCAGCTTCTTCATTCTCTCGTTATAGGCATTGGAAATCGGACACTGAACCGAAATAAAGATCAAAACAGTCCCATTCTTGCCCTTGACTGACGAAAGTGTCTGCTCCCTGCCCCTTAAGTCAACCGCCTTGAATTCAGGGACCTTTTCACCGATGTTGACGGACTCCGTTCCACCCGCCAGCACCCTCAAGGTTGAAGTATTCGCGGCAAATGCAACGGAAAGCACAATAAGAAGCACGTAAGCGAAATGTCTTCTCATAATCCTGAAAACTCCTCCTGACTGAGATCTTTTTGAACCAAAAGATTAAACCGGCAGAGTGCGAAAGGCAAAAGGGGAAAGGGGAAGGGAAGAAATTACGGGCGGAGAATAGTTCCAGGTGAACGTTCGACATTCGTTGAAAAAAAATCTGGCTTAACTTCCCCCTTCAACCCCCGACTATTCTTCCCTTCCCCCTTTCTAGAAACTTCCCCCTTCCCCTTTCCGGGAAACGATGGCTTTCACAATGTTTTTCTAATTCAAAACTCAAAATTCCTTGGCCTTCTTCCCTTTCCCCCTTAACCTATTTTTTCAAGCTTTGGAGGAGCTCGTCCCTAAAATACCCCGGCGGGATCGAACCCTGCTTCATGAACTGAATGTGGAAATTCTTTAGTGAAAAATCTGCCCCGCCGGCTTCCTGGGCCTGCTTGCGTATCTCCTGAATCTGCTCCTTACCAAGTCTGTAAGTTATCGCCTGAGTTGGCCACTTGCTATATCGGAAAATCGCTGCCTCCGCGGCAGTGCAGCTCGCGCGCTTCGAATCTTTGGCAGTCGCCGACTTATCGCTGCATTTCCCCGGTTCGAAATCTAAAGTTTGAGAAAGAAGATCCACGGCGTCGTCATAGCTGAGCTTGCCCGTGTGCAATCCTGTATCTACCCTTACGCGAACGTCCCGAAGAAGCTTGCCTTGCAACTGGTAGAAATGCTCCTCAGGTGTATAAAACCCGTTGGGGAATCCAGGCTGCGGTTCCGCCATCAAGGCTTCTGAATAGAGCGCCCAGCCTTCAGCAGCCAGAGAGTCTTCCCACATCGAGGACGAATCTTCTACTGCTCCAGGTGTCAGCCATCGCACACCGCTAATCTGGTCGCGATACTGCGCCATTACTTTGTAATTCCAGTCGTGCCCCGGAAATCCTTCATGGGCAGAAAGGTCCGCAATCGAAGCCCGATTATTCTTCTTGAGATCGGCGATATCGTTATTGCCACTTGTAGTTACGTAGAACATCCCGACGCCGGTTTTCTTAAACGGCGGAGCAGGATAATATGCCGCACCTTCAATCGATGAACGAAGCGGGGGCGGGGTTTCAACAACTTCAAGCCTGTAATCCTGTGGTACATCAAACAATCCGGTTTTCCGCGCGTAATCCACTAATCTAAAGGCCGCGTCCTTGTACCAGCTCACAAGCTCGGCATCGCTCTTCGGATAGTCCTTCGACATTTCGTCAACGACAGCGAGAACTGCTGCGCCATCATCCTCCGGCAAGCTCATTTTGTGATTCTTGCCGATTTCGCGAGCAAGCTGGACCATCTCCTTTTGGGTATTCTGCACGACGGGCCACGACTCCTCGAAGAGTTGCGACGCCGTCTTGTCCAACCGCAAATTATTCTTCAGTGCCCAGTTATACTCGGCTTCACCGAATGCATATCGATCGCTGGCAAATTGTGATTTAGGTTTGTCGCCATCAAAAAACGTGGAAGCGACATAATCGCGAAACCCTGTATAGGAATCTGCCGCGGCCTTCGAAGCCCCGGTCAGGCGTTTTACGATGTCGTCATGCTTGTCGCCGGAAATCCTTTCATTCGCCAACTTGGGAAGAGTTTCTGAAAAATACTTTGCGTTCGCCTCGGAGCTGGCAATACCGTTCCGCTTGAGCATGCGCCAATCCGCCGTGTTCCCTGATTTAAGGCCGGCGTTCAGTTGGTCCTGCGCCACCTGCATGTAATGTGGTATTGCCTGGACACGCTTGATAACGATCTCCCATTCTTCAGGCGTTCCATATTTGCCCGCCTTTTCGTCGACCGTCGTCATCCCCTGCTGGAGCCAGTCCACGCCTCGAAACGGTTCATCCGTGTAACTATCAACAGCACGCTCCTGGTATTTTCGGCTCCCGTGTTGATGCAAAAGGAAATTAATTTGCGCAAGCGCAACTTCGCGATTAATCCTGTTCGACGGCGAAAGCGATTTCGGGTCGATCCCTTCAAACGAACTCTTCTCTGCATTCAACCACTGATCTTCGGCTTGAATCGCTGCGGCCGAATAATCTCGCAGTTGACCGTCAACCTCCTTCAGTGATGGGTCCAGCCCCGCCCCTCCAAGATATGTATTAACGACCGGATAGTGCTTTAGGAAGTCGACGACATACCTGTCATGAAGAGTCTTGAATTGCGCGTCACTGGATGCATTTGTTGTATTAGAATTAGACATGTTTGACGCTGGCTGTTGAACGCAACCCGCAGCTAGAATTACTGCGAAAAACGCTATAAGTTTTTTCATTTATCGCCTTTTTGAGAACAATAATTTAGGGGAGAGCTGAAACCAAACAAGTTGCGGCTCATCAAGGGATATCCCAAAACAAATCCAGGATCAAGTGGCAAAACGGCCTTTTTCCTTTTGCTCCACATCCATCTCACTTGTGACGCTTGAGGATGAACCTCCACAGCATTCGTTCTTCACCCTCGTCGTAAAGATACTTCCCCTCGATAACGCGCCAAAATCCTGTATGTTGCCACCGCCCAACGCCAAGTTTATTGAATAACGGAACTGTATGACCCTGTTCAATCGCGGCGAGAAGCGCCCGATTTGGCGGATCCAATTGCTGATCGCCATGCCGACCCGCCCCGGTATATGTAATTAACTGACCTGTTTCATCCAGCCGATCCGGATAACACGGATTTATCTTCCCAAAATCTGTCAGCAGCGATATCAGTCGGCCCTGACGTTGATATACGCCATTGCGAATTCGGTGAGTACGATTTACTTCAGCCCAGGTGAGAATCCCCGCTGGCTGAACGCGACCGAGGTCGACCAGTTGCAGACCACTAACTTCAGAACCTTCAAACCGAGAATACAGATTGACTTTCTGCAACGAAAATACCAATTGACTTGTTAACTTGCTTTTGATCCGCGTTTAATCCGCGTTTATCCGCGGCTTATCTTCCTTCAGTTTGCCGCTCTTTTCCGGCCCGCATTCGTCACGCAATCGACGCCAGCGTACCTGCAAGGGACCTGAATATATCTCTTCCGTCAGTCGAACCCAGAAGTTCCTCGCACGCACGCTCCGGATGCGGCATCAGTCCCATTACGTTCCGTTCGCGATTACAAATGCCTGCAATATTATCGCGCGAACCGTTCGGATTACTTGCCTCTGTCGGAACGCCATTTTCGTCACAATACCGGAGAATAATACTGTCCTCCGTTTGTAACTGTTCCAGGGTCGCATCGTCGCAAACATAGTTCCCGTCGGCGTGTGCGATCGGAAGACGCAGAACTTCGCCCCGTTTCACCTGGTTGGTAAACGGCGTTTCGACCGATTCCACGCGAACCGTTACATGTTCGCAAATAAAGTGCAGATCCCGATTTCGGATCAACGCACCCGGCAACAGTCCTGCTTCACAAAGAATTTGAAAACCGTTGCAGATCCCGAGCACGTATCCGCCCTGTGCGGCAAACTTCTTCACGGAAGCCATAACCGGGGAAAAACGTGCCAACGCCCCCGCGCGCAGGTAATCGCCGTATGAAAAGCCGCCCGGAATGATCACTGCGTCGTAGGAGCTAAGGTCCGTATCCCGGTGCCAGATAAAGTCGACCGGCTGTCCGACGTGTTTTGAGATGACATGATATGCATCATGATCGCAGTTTGAACCTGGGAAAACTATAACTCCGAATTTCACGATTCAATCTCCACTCGATAATCCTCGATCACGGGATTGGATAAAACTTCACGCGCCATTCGTGTTGCGCTCACAAGGGCAGCCTCTTCATCGATTCCCCGTTCCAGAGATATCTCAAAGTATTTACCCTGTCGCAGATCAGCCACACCCTCAAACCCCAGCAAATTAACGGAATGCTGGATGGCTTTCCCCTGCGGATCCAGAATACCCGGTTTCAAAGTGACATAGACTTTAGCCTTCATTAACGTTGCTCCTCTAAAATTCTACGGCAAAAGATTGCGTTATGTGTAGTCGTTAACATAAGATTTAATCCGATCTGGTTAGGTCTGCGTGCCCGTGAGCCCATTTTCCACAGACGGGTTTCTGTTTTGGACCTTTTTTCGTGACCGTCAATTCGTTTGATCTGAACCAAAAAAACAACTTTAGTGCTGTAAAATAGGAGACTTCTTTAAATGCAAAACCCTTCTGCCTTTGGCGACGCTACCGTAAAATCGAGCACCGGCCTTGATGCCAATATCGCTGCCCTTCTTGCTTATCTTCTGGGATTGCTCGGCGGGCTGATTTTCTTCTTTATGGAAAAGAACAGCCGTTTCGTGAAATTTCACGCAATGCAATCGATTCTTTTCAACGTGGTCGTTGGCGTTGTGGCCATCGTGCTTACCATCGTCGTAACGATTCTGACTTTAGTAATCTCCAGCATCTCCAGCAGCCTGGGTTTTATCGTCAGTATGTTGTCCTTAGTGTTTTGGCTCGGCTTCGGTCTGGTCATCATCATTACTGCCATCTTGCTTTTGATAAAGGCATTCCAGGGCCAGATGTTCAAACTGCCGATTATCGGCAACATGGCCGAAAAGTTCGCGAGCAAGTAAAGCTCGTCGGTATCAGCGCAAACGCTTCTCCTCTGGCCAACGAACTGCTCAATCGGCTTTACCAAAAACCCGCGAGTATACTGTGTCGACATTTCGCAGGTAAGTGTCGAGCGAGAAAGCGCTATCAATCTGCGCTCGCGTCAAATGGGCTATAATGTCGGGGTCGGCGGCGACAAGATTTTTAAAGTCGCCGCCGTTATCCCACACTTTCATGGCATTACGCTGGACCCGGATATATGCCTGTTCGCGTGATATTCCCGCCCTGGTCAGTGCCAGCAGCAATTGTCCGCTGAAAATCAACCCGCGAGTGGCGTTTAGATTCTCAAGCATTCGTTCCGGATACACCAGGAGTCCGTCAATTAGCGAAGTCATTTTCGCCAGCATGTAATCAGTCGCGATGCTCGAATCCGGCAACACGACTCGCTCTGCCGAAGAATGCGAGATATCCCGCTCGTGCCACAGGGCTACATCCTCCAACCCCACCAGACTGTACCCACGCACCACCCGAGCCATGCCGCAAATTCGTTCCGACAGAATAGGGTTACGCTTATGCGGCATCGCACTGGAACCTTTTTGCCCAATTTTGAATCGTTCCTGGGCTTCGCGAACCTCTGTTCGTTGCCAGTGACGAATCTGCAAGGCGAATTTATCGAGTGAAGAGGCAAGAATTGCGAGCGTGCACAGAAACTCTGCATACCGATCTCGCTGAATCACCTGCGTCGACACTGGCGCAAAGCCGATACCCAAACGCTCACAAACCCGTTCCTCGACTTCCGGGTCAAGATGAGCGAATGCCCCGACGGCCCCGCTGATTTTTCCAACAGCAACCGTTTCCCGCGCCTTCAATAAACGCACCCGATTACGGCGCATCTCGTCGTACCACAGCGCAAACGTCAAGCCGAATGACGTCGGTTCGGCATGAATTCCATGAGTTCGACCGACCTGTGGGGTGTTTTTGAATTCGTAAGCTCGACGTTTCAGGACCTCCATAAAACCGTCGATTCTCTTCAGCAACAAGTCGCACGTGTCGCGCAATAACAAAGCATTTGCGGTATCGACAACATCTGAAGAGGTCAGGCCGTAATGTACAAACCTGGCGGAAGGTCCGATCTTTTCCGCCAACGCAGTGGTAAACGCGATGACGTCGTGGTCCGTGGTTTTTTCGATCTCGTTGATTCGGGCAACCGTGAACGAGGCTTTCGCCTTTATCTCTTCGAGCGCTTCACGTGGAATCGTGCCCATTTCCGCGTGCACCTCGCAAACGGCAATTTCCACATCCAGCCACTTCTGGAACTTGTTCTCCTCGTCCCAAACCGCGCCCATTTCAGGCAATGTGTAACGTTCAATCATAAACTCAAAAAGCTACAAAAAATCAAAAACGCAATAACCAAAAATCTGTAAAAGCATTCGCGCGCCAGCGCGCAGCCTTCACTAACATCTAACATCCAACATCTAACATCTGTCTTCCTTCACACTTCTATCCATTCAGTCGGAGTTTTTGGGTCCGAAATCGTTATTTTTGTGTCGGTTGGGAAGAGTGGCGACCGCTCTTTCAACGCTTGCGAAGCAATAAACTCTGCCAAATGCGGGTTGTTGGCTCGTTGAGACAGATGCGCCAGCACAATGTTTCTTGCTGCACCGTCAAACCCGTCCTTTAACCAATCCCCAACGTCCTCGTTTGAAAGATGACCCGTTCGCGACAGAATTCTCTGCTTCAGCTCCCAGGGATAAACCTCACAGGCCTTTAGCATGTCTCTGCTGTGATTCGATTCGATTACGATCGCCGCACAGCCGCGCAGGCGCTCGGTTATTAAAGTTGTTATGTGTCCAAAATCCATCAATGTGGCAACACAAACACCGGAATGAGTTGCCGTAAACCCGAAATTGTCTGCAGCGTCGTGGGGAATGGTAAAGGGATGAAAGTCGATTTCGCCGATGCGGAAATCCTTGCTGGATTCGATCTCTTCGGTGCGATTCTTCAACACCTCGGCACGCTTTCGCGGCTCGTCCGACGAAAGATTGCGGTTCTCTCGAATATAGGCGTCTCGTGTTTTGCCTGATATATAAACAGGGCACTCCAGGCTTTTCAACAAAACGCGAAGCCCACCGGCATGATCCCCGTGTTCATGCGTTATCACCACTCCATCGAGCTGTGAAACATCCTGACCGACCAGAGCCAAACGACGAACCGTCTCGCGCGCGCTCATACCCGCATCTACGAGTACTCTGGTATCACCAGCGGTGATCAATACCGCGTTGCCGGTCGAACCACTGCCTAAAACTGTGAGTCTCATTGATTTTCGGGCGAAAATCCCATTTGTCGCGGTCAGACAACCAGACGGGACCGGTCAACCTTGAATCCGTTCAAATTGCCAAGAGCGCCCAGGGCCAATGGTTGCTGCTTAAATCGTTCATACGCAATCCGAGTGATGTCGTCTATCTCAACAGCTTCGAGGCGCTGAATCATTTCGTCCGGAGAAATCCTTCGTCCGTGAATTATTTCCTGGCGCGCCAGCGCTCCCGCGCGCGAACTGGTGGATTCCAGGCCAAGCAGGATCGACGAGGTTGATTGATCTTTTGCCAAACGCAACTCTTCGTCAGTCACACCTTCAGCGACAATGCGACGCAATTCTTCAAGCGAAAGATCCACTACGTCATCAACATGTTCGGGCGAGGTTCCCGCATAAATCGCGAACACACCCACATCGGAGAACGCACTGCCACCGGCACCCACGGAATAGGCTAGACCTCGTTCTTCTCGAATTGCCTGCCACAAACGGCTGGATGTCCCGCCACCGAGGATCGAACCGAGCAAACTCGCCGCATATCTATCCTCGCTGCGTGCGTCCGGCCATGGCGTCGCGATTATTAAATGCGCCTGTTCAAGTTCGGCTTTTCGTTCAATTAGAATTGGCGCAGCCGGAATCGGGCTTCCATATGGGTCGATTGAACGTGTTGAAGAGCCGGCGGGTTGTGAAAACGAACGACTCGCTAATTCCAGAAGGAAAGAGTGCTCGACGTTTCCCGCGGCAGCAATCACCAGGTTCTCCGGAGCATATTCCTGCGCGTGAAACGCCGAGGTCTTTTCCCTGTCAAAGCTCGAAACCTTGTCTTCCGTGCCCTCGATTGGCAGGCCGAGTGGATGATTTGGGAAATACGCCGCATTGAAGAGTTCCCCAAGATATTCATCGGGCGTGTCTTCAACCATCTTCATTTCTTCAATAATGACTCTCTGTTCGCGTCGCAAATCCTCGTCATCAAACCGGGGATTCGCAATCATATCGGCGAGCAAATCGAATGCCTGGCCCACGGATTTATCCGCAACTTTACTGGTAAAGCCTGTCATTTCATGTGTTGTGAATGCATCGAAATGGCCTCCCATTCGGTCAGACTCTATCGCTATGTCGAGAGCGCTTCGGCGATTCGTACCTTTAAATACTGTGTGTTCAATAAAGTGACAGATGCCGTTCATCTCGGGGGTTTCGTGTCGAGATCCACGGCGTACCCAAATTCCGATCGTTGCGGATCGAAGACTCGGCATCTTTTCAGTGAGAAGAGTTAGGCCATTTTCCAATCGAGTATATTGAATAAAATCTGTCATATCTGCTGAGAGTGTCAACCTGTGCAAATCCTTCGGTTTTCGGCAAAGAGTAATCCTAGCACGCGCCAAAATCAGCAGCAAACCAGCTCTCAACAGACCTGGCTTCCGCTCTTGCGACACCGCTACGATTATTCACCAATGAAAACCACCATTGAACCCGCCCTCCATTTTCCCAACGGCCCATTTCCTCCATCGCCACTCCTCCTTCCCTTCCCCCTTCCCATTAACCTATCTTTTCTGCCCCCTTCCCTTCTTTTCTCCTTCCCGCCCTGCCACACCCTTCACACCAAAAATCTGTAAAAGAATTCGCGCGCCAGCGCGCAGCCTTCACTAACATCTAACCTCTGACATCTAACATCTGCCCTCATCCCTTCTTGACTTAAATCGTTTGTAGGCAGAAAATGGAGTACTCATAAGGGGTTTTCCGCCCGCAGTGTTTTCGATTGTGGGTAATTGCGAAAATCGCTCTTCTGACGGTGCAGGGTTTCAAGCGACGTCTCCCGGCTGCCCCCCGTCCAGAGTGAGACCCGCTCGGGATTGTCTCTCCTGGTTCGTCTGACGCTGACTTTAGCGTTGCTTGGTGGTGCGCGTTGGAATTTTGGCACCATCCTGGCCCTCGGAGGTTTTGCCACGATGAGAAGAACGTTTAGCGCAACATTGGTAATCTTTGTTGCTTATACGCTTAGCGCAGCAGGAACAGCTGCGACCGCCAATCCGAATCGTTCACTCGCCACCATCACTGGAATAGTCCGCGATAGCAAAGGTAATCCGCTCGCTGGTGCGCTCGTTTCACTGATCAAAGAGGGCGCAAATCAAGTTGTAAAACAAACCAGGAGCGCGGCTGACGGGACATTCACCGCACGCGTATCGCCTGGTAGTTATGACCTTCGCGCAGTCGCAGATGGGTACAGTGAAGTTGTCTTTTCCGCTGTCCGAGTCAAGTCCTCGGACGAACTCGTCTATCGCTTTAACCTTGAACCTGTTGGTTCCGGTCGGACGCTGCCCGAACGGCGCAAAGATCGTGACAACCAGAAATGGGTGCTCAGTTCTGCACATCGCCGTCGTTCGATTTTCCAGGCTCAGGAGGGAAAAGACCAGGCAGTTGCCAAACTTGAACAGCAGGAAAATGATGCCGCGGCAGAAGATGCGCAACGGACCGATGACGAGATTTCGTTGATGCAATCGCCGGTTGATGGCCTTTCGACCGTGCACGGTCAGGGAATTTTTGAAACTTATGCGTCGAGTTCGGCCAACTCTTTCGCCCCCAGCTATATGGGAGTTAATTTTGCTTACAATCAGCCGGCAGGCCGGAATCTGGACTTGATTTTTGTCGGACAAACGGGAACCGGTCGCGGGGCTCCGCAGCGCCTCGAAACCACTGCTCGCTACAGAGCTGCAAAGAGACACACCGTAAACGTTAGTGCTGGCGGAATGTTTCTCGACAATGTAACAATTCCAGGAATCGCTGGTCGCGGACTTGGGCAAGTATCAATGCGGGCGATTGATGAGTGGCTGGTCAAGGATGGGATTGTTCTCGTTCTTGGACTTGATTACTCGCGCTTTGTCGGCTCCAGTAAAGCTCATTCCGTAACACCCCGTTTCGGACTGCAGTATGACGCCAATGCAAAAACTCGCCTGAAAGTCGCCTATGCTCCGGGTAATGACGATTCGAATGTGCAGAGTATCGAGTCGTTCGAAGGAACACCGATCGAATTCCGACAGCAAAATGCACAGCCCGTTGCAATCGTCGACGGCCGCAGTGTAATGGAGCGGAGCAGGCGTTTCGAATTTGGCGTTGAGAGGGTTTTAAATAACGAGTCCAGCGTCGAAGCGATGGCTTTTTTTGACACAACGAATGGCCGTGCGCTCGGCATTTTAAGCACCCCCGCCACCGCGTTTGGCAGTGATGCCGGAGCTGGGCTGATCAGCGTGGCAAATCAACAGGGCGCAGCCCGAGGGATGAGGGTGGTCTATAGCCGGCGAATTAATCGCGTGCTTAGCGCAGCCGCGGGTTATTCCGTCGGCCAGGGCCAACAGTTGTCTACGACCGGAAATATCAAACCGGCATCGATTTTAAGCAATGCATACTTCCAGACGGGTGCGATTCAGCTAAATGCGAATATCGGCACTGGAACTCACGTCAAAACGGTTTTCAGGTTTTCACCTGCCGCGACGGTTTTCGCAATTGACCCATTCGCCGGGCGCCTCGCAGTTTACGACCCATCGTTGAGCATCGTCGTAGCACAGGATCTGCCGACCTTCGGCCTTCCCATCCGTGCCGAGGCACTGATCGATGCGCGAAACCTTCTCGATGCGCAGACAAGCGTAGAAGATGGCGAAACCGTCCTGTCGTTGTTTTCGTCGCGACGATCAATTCGTGGAGGCATCGCGGTAAGGTTTTAGCACCAGGCTCGGGTCTTGGAACAACCATACGTTCATAGAAAACGTAGTGCAAATCAAAGTCCTGGAAGGCGCAGTACGAATCAAGGTCCTGGAAGTCGTCGTGCGAATTAAGGTGCCGGAAGGCCTACTGTAAATCAAGGTTTTGGAAAACTTAGTGTGAATCAAGGTGCTGCTGGACGACAGAGTGTGAATTAAGCTTTTGGAAGCCGGTGTGTCAACCAAACTCTCACGCTCGACCACCACACCTTCTTCCCTTCCCCCTTCCCCTTTCCCCCTTACCCAAAATTTTTTAAATACGAATTTTCGCGCATACGTCCAATTTCTCATAGGTCTATAGAAATTTGGATAACACCATACATCTAATTGGAGAGATCGTTTTGCAATTCTAAAGTCTTGTGGACCTTAAACGGTCTTTTGGCGAAAATGCGCCTATGTCGCGGATTTCACATCATCGAATTATAATCTTGATCCTGAAATTTCCCGTCGTTTGGGTGGAACGTCTGTTGCATTGTTAAATCGATTGGTGCAGTGTATTTGTGCGTGATAGCAAGGAACTCTCTTGAATCGTTCAATTCTCACAACGCGGTCCTGGGTGCTGCTGATTGGCGCGGCGCTCGTCGTCGGTGCCGGCGCTTTTAACCTGGTTCAACGTTCCAGGCATAAATCCCCCCCGACCGACGGAATCACGTGGTCGCAAAAATCAAATGGTGTTTTTGTCCAGCGCGTCGAGCCCGGATCCATAGGAGATCACGCGGGAGTACTTCCGGGTGACCATCTCATCTCGATCGGTGATGGGATTCATAAAGAGGACGAAGTCGTGCTGGCTCGCGACGTCCAGATTTATCTTGATGAAGCTGGAGTTGGTGGTCATCTGGAATACAGAATTGAACGTCCGTCCATGCCCGAGGACGCGCGAATGTATTTCGCAGACATTTATAGTCTCGATTCCATTCCAAAATGGACGAATTACGATGTCTATCTTGGGCTGATCGGGCTGGTCTATCTATTTATTGGGCTGTTCGTGCTGTTCAAACAGGGCGGACGCGCGCCTTTTGTGCTCCATTTTGCGGTTCTCTGCCTCGTCGCCTTTGTAATCCACTCGTACAAGCCTATTGGTACTTACAAAGACCTTGACCTCGCTATCGCTTTTCTCAAAAATTGCGCCTTTATCCTGTTTGCTCCGCTCTTTGCGCACTTTTGTGCGATTTATCCCGTAAGAAAGCACATTTCGAACAAACACCGCTGGGTCGCGCCTTTGCTTTACGCACCGGCCGCAGTCTTGCTTGTTTTTGCCGTATTGATCTTTTTGGGTCAGTTTCTGCCCGTTATTTCCGCTTCCCTGAACTTCACTGAAGACTTTGTCGGGCTTTTCTATAAGGTCAGCTTCATCCATTTCCTCCTCGGGCTTGTAGGTGGAACCGCACTGCTTGTACGCCGGTTTGTAATCACTGAGGTTGCTGTCGTTCGGCAACAATTGAAATGGGTAGTGTGGGGTCTCGCACTTTCCGTCACTCCGTTCGTTTGTTTTTACGCATTTCGCTATCTTTTTGACCTTCGCACCTCGGATTGGTGGACCGGCGCAGCCGTTTTGCCATTGATTCTCATTCCATTGACGTTTGGCAATTCGGTGGTTCGTTACCGGTTGATGGATGTGGACATCATGGTCAGACGTGTCGCTGTCTATGCGCTCACGACGCTGGCAATTGCGATGATGATTGGCACTGTCGCCTATGTCGTCGGTCGGTTTGCCATCGGCCTGGACGCATTGCCCGGTGAAATTTCGCTGCCGGTTGTGGTTGCCGTGCTCTTTATGACAGCGATTGTAATGCTCGCCGGGCCGATCAAAAACTTTCTCCAGGAGCGAACCGACAGACTCTTTTATGGCGAACGTTACGATATGCGGAACAGCCTGCTCGATTTTGGGCGCACGCTATCTGCAACGACGTCCCTCGATCCATTGCTAAATGCCCTGATCGTCAGACTGCAGCAGGTGTTGAACGTCGAACGAGTGGCGATTTTTATCGAAGACCTTCGTGTACCGGCAGGTTATCGTGTCGCTCTCGCAGCGGGGCTTGCGAATTCCATGATTGTTCCCCCGGATTTTCGCGAGATGATTCGTAGTCGGTCAGCGGAAACCGGAGTTGTTCGCGCCGATGACCTTGACCTTGCGCCGGACACAAATAACTTCGTACGCCGCGCACTTCACTATTACGTGCCATGCGTGTCCAGGGGCCGAATGGTTGCAGTGATCGGGCTCGGTCGCGGGAAAGATGGATCCTTACTTTCCACTGAAGATATTGAAATTCTTCGCACTATTTCGGGCTATGTCGCAGTGGCCGTCGAGAACAGCCTGCTCTATCAGGAACAACGCGAGCATGCTTCCGAACTCCAACTGCTAAAAGAGTTCAACGAATCGATCGTTGAATCCATAAATGTTGGCCTTTTGGCCGTGGATAACGACGGAAAGGTTACGCGATGTAATTCTGCGCTTGAGCAGATGCTGGGGGTCGAGCGCCGAATGGTTGTGGGTAAGCGCGTTGAGGAATTGTTTGCCGAAGACTTTGACGAAACCCTGGCTCAACTGCTCGGCCCATCCCGGTGGAATCTTGGCGAAGTTCGCAATCTTTATAAACTTCACACGGCAACTCGCGGCGGACAAACTCTTGTTTTGAACATGGCTTTTGCGCCGTTGCAGGCGATGCCTGTCGAGCCCCGTTCCGGCACCCTGGTTGTACTCGAAGATGTTACCTCGCGAACCCGTCTCGAAGAGCAGTTACAACAACGCGAGAAACTGTCAAGCATCGGTCTCCTCGCCGCCGGTGTCGCACACGAAGTCAACACACCCTTAACCGGTGTTTCGTCATACACGCAGATGCTGCTTGGGATGCTGCCTGAAACCGATCCCAAGCACGCCCTTCTCCAGAAAGTCTGGCGTCAGGCGGATCGAGCATCGAATATCGTTAACAATCTCCTGAATTTCTCTCGAGCCGGCACGACCGCCGAGTTTGGCGAGTTGGATGTTCATCGAGTAATGGACGATACTCTGCAGTTGCTTGAGCCACAGCTTCGCCGGAGCCAGGTGAATATCGTGCGAGACTTTAATCCGACGATCCCGAAAACTTATGGAAGCGCAGGCAAACTTCAACAGGTATTTACGAATTTGATATTGAACGCTCGCGATGCAAGCCCCGAAGGTGGAGATGTTCGCCTTAAAACTCGCACCGGCGATGACGAGTCAATTCTGATCGAGGTATCGGACGATGGAATTGGCATCGCCCCCGAAAATCTTGCAAAAATCTATGATCCATTCTTTACGACCAAGGGTGTGGGACGTGGCACCGGCTTAGGCTTGGCCGTCACCTACGGTATTGTTCAGGAGCACTCCGGCCACATCTCGGTCGATAGCGTTCCTGGGCGCGGAACGACTTTCCGCATCTCGTTGCCTGTTGCACGGACTCGAGAGCAGTTGCAAGCGGCCGGAGACTGATAAACGCTCTGCAGAAGAGGGGAAACAGGTGATGCGCAGGCGATTTTGGTGCCTGACCTGCTTTCTCTCTTTTGCGCATTTGCATCTATACTTGTAACTATGGCTAGAAAAGGTTCTGTACTTGTCGTCGATGACGAGGAAATTATGCGCGACGTCCTTGAAACGCTGCTTTCAGCGGAAGGATATCGCGTTGACCTGGCAAAGACCGGTGAAGACGCGCTTGAGGCTTACGGAAAGCGAGCCTACGACCTGGTGCTTTTGGATGTATCCATGCCTGGGATGGGAGGATTGCGTGCGCTTGACGAACTCCTCAAGCTCGACGCGGATGCCGTCGTAATGATGATCACGGCTTACGCGACATTTGACACTGCCGTTTCCGCATGGGAAAAGGGCGCATTTGGGTGCCTTCGCAAACCATTTCAGAACGAACAGATCCTGGCTACTGTAGCAGCCGGAATAAAGCGCCGGCGCAAGGAAGAAGAGCGTCAGTCGCTTCGCAGAGCGATGAGCCGGTCCGTCGACCGCGGTTCGATCATCGGTAAATCTGATGCTATGCAGGTAGTATTCCGATTGGTTGATCAGGTTGCTCCGGCACGCTCGACCGTCTTAATAACTGGCGAAAGTGGTACCGGTAAAGAGTTGATCGCACGGTCGATTCACGAATCCAGCCCGCGTGCACAAAAAGCGTTCATTCCGGTAAATTCCTCAAACATTCCGTCGGAATTGCTCGAGGCAGAGTTATTCGGCCACACCCGTGGGGCCTTCACAGGGGCCGTTGCGGCAAAAAAGGGCTATTTTGAAGTCGCGGATGGCGGATCGATTTTTCTGGACGAAATTGGTGACATTCCGCCCGAGACGCAGGTAAGGCTGCTTCGCGTTATTCAGGAACGCGAGTTCACTCCCCTGGGTGACACGACACCCCGCCGGGTCGACGTACGCATCATTGCTGCTACCAACATTGATCTCAAAGAGGCTGTGCGACAGGGAACTTTTCGGGAGGATCTTTACTACCGGCTCTCCGTAGTACCGATTGAACTCCCCCCTCTTCGGGACCGTCGCGAGGATGTCCTTCCGCTGGCTCAGCATTTCATTCGAAAGTACAACGAGGAGAATGGCCGAACAGTTTCGGAGCAGATCGCACCCGACGTGTTGGCCCTGATGGAAGCCTACTCCTGGCCCGGCAATGTTCGAGAGCTCGAAAACAGCATCGAGCGTGCTGTAGTGATTGCACCTGGTGATTCGATAACCCGCGACTGCCTGCGCCCCGAGCTTAGCGATCCGAATTCCGTAATGGTTACGGCGAGAGACTCTGGTGGCAGTATGGGTTCAATAGATCTGGGCCGCGGAATAAACTTTTACGATGAGGTGCGCCGCTACGAGATCGACCTCATCCGCCGCGCACTCGACCAAACGGGTGGCCACCAATCTCGTGCCGCACGTCTATTGGGGATGAACGCCACAACTTTGAATTCAAAGATAAAGACCTACAACATCAGTCTGCGGTCTTAATACGGTCACTTGTCTTCAACCCCAAAGGGCGCCGTTGGGGTTCAAATGCCTGCCCCTTAATTTCAACAGAGTTCATTTTGGCCCGCTCAAAAGCTTCAAAGTAATCTTGACAACGAAGGTACAGCCTTGTATAGTACAGCCGTGAACGAAAATTGCACCTTTATTTCGGACGGAACCCAGAGCTTCTTGAGCACGCTGTTACGTGCAGCAAGTTACGCCGAGGGACGAGTTGAAGGGGCTTTAGGCGAGGCAGGGCTCTCGCTGGCGAAACTGGGTGTCCTTAACCAGCTCGTTCAGTCTGGCGAAGCGCTTCCGTTAGGGCGGATTGCAGGACGGATTAGCTGTGTAAAATCCAACGTTACCCAATTAGTGGACCGTTTGGAATCGGAAGGTCTGGTTGCGCGTGTCAGCGATCAGAGTGATCGCCGTTGCATTCGTGCCGCAATCACCCAACAGGGGCGGGAACGTTATCTGACCGGAGCTGCGATTTTGCGTCGACAAGAAGAACTACTTATCCAGGAAATCGACGCCGCAAGGATTGAAGAGCTGATCTCGTGCCTTTCGCTTCTGGGTGGAGTTTCGCAGGTGCATTGACATTTTTTTGATGATTTCGTTCATGGATGAACATTACTCTGGCACATTTGTTCAGTATTGAACCGTTGTAGAATTTAAATCTCAATACTAATGGGAGATCAACCAGCTATGAACGATCAGGTATATGTCGTCACGGGAGCGGGCGGGAATATTGGAAAATATTTATCTGAAATTTTGCTCAGGAATGGTCACAAAGTACGCGTTACAGGTAGGAGCATTTCGCGGTTACAGCCTTTGATTGACCAGGGCGCCCAGGCAACATTTGGATCGCTGGATGATCCGGAATTTCTGACGGAGGCGTTTGAGGGGGCAAAGTCGGTATTCGCGATGATCCCTTCAAATCTTGAAGCAGAAAATTATCGTAAGTATCAGGGGCAGATCTCCGACGCATTGATCGAAGGTATAAAGCGTTCCGAAGTCCGGAATGTGGTAGCTCTCAGCAGTCTTGGAGCTCACCTGCCCGAAGGAACCGGACCTATCAAGGGGCTGTTCGACTTCGAACAGAAACTCGAAAAACTCGAGGATGTGAATGTACTCATTCTGCGACCCGCGTTTTTTATGGAGAACCTTTTTCAGGGCATTCCGGTGATGCAGAACACAGGGATGAACGGCCTTGCGTTAAGACCGGACGTATCCACTCCAATGATCGCAACACGCGACATCGCAGAGTTTGCCGCCAAATCGATGGTGGAATTGTCGTTCAAGGGTGTTACAGCACAGGTTCTGCTCGGCCCTTCGAATGTCTCGATGGCCGAAGCCACACTTTCAATTGGTAAAGTTATTGGCAATCAGGAGCTAAAGTACGTTCAGATCCCTTATGAGAGGTTGAAAGTTGCGCTTTCAGGTATGGGTGCGACCGAAGACGTAGTTAGTGAATTCATCGAGATGACCGAGTGGCTTAACAAGGGCAGCTTGGCCAACCTGGTAAGGACGGAAACCAGTACGACCAAAACCACTATTGATGATTTCGTATTTCGAAACAGCGATGTGTTCAAGGGAAACGGGGCCAGGGCTGCCGGGAATATCTGACCCAGATTAACAGTATATTCATTGAAGGAATCGTAAAACATGAGTGAATTCGTATCAGAAGCAACAGATGCCAATTTCGAAAACGAGGTTTTGAACTCAGACCAGCCGGTATTGGTTGATTTTTGGGCTCCATGGTGTGCCCCGTGCCGGATGATTGCCCCGCTTGTCGAGGCGATTGCAAAGGAATACTCGGGCAGTGCTCGAGTCACAAAGTTAAACGTGGATGAGAATCCCGCGATCTCACAGCGATTTGGCATTAAAGGAATCCCGACCTTGATACTTTTCAAGGATGGGAAGGAAGCAGAACGAATAGTTGGCGCCGGAAGCAAAGAGGCGCTTTCAAGATTGATTGACAGGCATACGGCAAAAGCCGCCTGATAATCGTCTTGACAGGTGATAGGAAAATGAAGAACGAAATAAAAGTAATCAAAAAAATTGATCGGTTACGTAAGCCGGAGCCCGCTCCCGCCAAAGTAAAATCTGAAAAGCGCGAACAGTCTCACGATGCAATCAATACCATCACAGGATGGGTCCGTGAAATTCAGGGCCGCCGCACCGTCGACCCAAAGCTAGCGTTTCACAACCTTTTCAGCGACCCTCTGGTCGGCGCAAGCTAGAAACAAAAGCCAAATAAAGACGCTGGCAGTTGATCCGTCTTGCATTGAAACAAATGGCTAAACTGCTTGAGAACATTTCTAAAGTGGTTCGCGGTGAATTGCCGCCACCACCAATTGCAAGGTTGCTGGGCTTTGATGTTACTTTTGCCGAACCAGGCAAGGCAGTGGTGGAGTTTGAGGCAAATGCGAGCCACGCGAATCCGATGGGGACACTACATGGTGGTGTCCTCTGTGATATTGCCGATGCTGCAATGGGAATTGCGTACGCAGCTGGTCTTGAAGAGGGCGAGTCCTTTACAACTCTTGAACTCAAGATCAACTTTCTCAAACCCGTTTGGAATTCAAAGCTAACGGCCTCAGCGAAAGTAATCCGCCAGGGACGCACAATCGGACTTGTTGAATGCGACGTTACAGATAGCAAAGGATCGCTTGTCGCCCATTCAACCTGCACGTGCATGACTCTTCGTGGCGCCGACGCCACCGGGAGATAGACAGCCGGTATAACAGAGAACTTGTGAAGTACAAGCCTGTAAAGCAAATCTATAACTTCCTGTTTTCTTAACAAGATGTTTGTAATTGGCTTTTAGCCCCGGATTGGGCGCAGGAAGTTTGTATTTGGCTTTTAGCCCCGGATGGGGCGTAGGAATTTAGCCTGGGGTGACGCTCTGGGAACCCCAGGACAGCCCGCAATAAGTTTCAGAGCCCCTGAAAGGGGCGACGGAAATGCTGCAAATTGAACAAGGGTGGATTAATACAAAAACTCCCCATACCGACTTCTTTGATTGCGGCTGTGAGCAGCTCTGTGTCTCCCTTGACTACCTTCGGTTGTATCTCCCCTTCCTTCTTCCCCCCTTAACCATCTTTCTAAATCTTCCCCTCCACCTATCACTCCCTCAGTCACCCTTCTCGCTAAAAATCAGTAAAAGCATTCGCGCGCAAGCGCGCAGCCTTCCCCTTCCCCCTTCCCCTTGCTCCCTTCCCCTAATGTTTTCTTCCTCCCAAACCCATTGTGCAAATCCTACTCTCAATAGATAATCATTCCGTTCCAATCTGATCCCGTTTTCTGGAGGTTTGAAGCCAGGATGAATGATCCAATTCAACCCCGAGTTAACCGGCTGGCATCATTGGATGCTTTCCGTGGATTGACCGTCGCAGGCATGGTGCTCGTAAACAATCCCGGCAGTTGGGCAAACATTTACTGGCCTCTGGATCACGCAAAATGGAGTGGGTGGACGCCCACTGACATGATCTTTCCATTCTTTGTTTTTATCGTCGGTGTTTCGATAACCCTTTCGCTGGCACGCAAGGTGGAAATCGGCGTCGATAACCGGGACTTGTTCAGGAATGTTCTCCGCCGGTCTTTGATAATTTTCGGCCTCGGACTCTTCCTGCAAGGGTTTCCCTTCTTCGACCTTCACACGATTCGTATTCCAGGCGTACTTCAAAGAATCGCAGTTTGTTATTTCTGTGCGTCGATTATTTTTTTGAAAACACGTTGGCGAACACAGGCCCTGATTGCCGGCAGTTTGCTTATCGCGTACTGGATCATAATGAAAACAATTCCGGCGCCTGGGTTTGCTCCCGGTGATCTAAGCCGAGAAGGTAACTTCGCGGCCTATGTTGACCGGAGCATCCTGGGGGTTCACAAATGGAAGCCTGATTACGATCCTGAGGGAATCCTAAGTTCGATTCCGGCTGTCGCAACTGCACTCTGCGGTGTTCTCACGGGACACTGGCTGCGGTCTGGAAAACCCCAATTCGAAAAGGTGACCGGACTGTTCGTCGCGGGTCTCGTCTGCATCGTAGCGGGCTGGGCAATCGACCCCTGGTTTCCAATAAACAAGGCATTGTGGACCAGTTCGTTCGTCATTTTTATGGCGGGCATGGCGCTGCAACTTCTCGCGCTGTTTTACTGGCTGATCGACATCAAAGGCATCAAAAAGTGGGCTCTGCCCTTTACTATCTATGGCGTCAATGCAATCGCAGTGTTCGTATTATCCGGTCTTGCTGCGCGACTGATGAGTCTCTGGAAGGTCTCGCAGCCTGATGGATCCAAACTTGATGTGCATACCCTTATCTACCAGCATCTCTTCGCCTCGTGGGCAGAACCAATAAATGCCTCACTCTTTTTCGCCATCACCTACGTTCTGATCTGGCTGTTCCTGATGTGGCTACTATACCGAAAGAATATCTTCATCAAGGTCTAATACACGCACTTAGTTCCATCTATTATCGCTGCTTTATTATCTGCGTTCCTTTGTTTTCTTCTGCGTCCTTCTGCAATGCAAATCCGTAACTTCTTGTTTTCTGAACAAGAAGTTTGTATTTGTCTTTCAGCCCGGATCGGGCAATCGCATAAAGCCCGACCCACTCCGCTTTGTTCTGCTGAAGAACCACTCCATCTACGCGAACCCCGGTCAAGGCACGAAAATTCGCAAGTCTGGAAGGGTGGTTTACCTCCGCTCAACGTTGAATTCGCTCAACATTACCTGCAATGCAAATCTGCAACTTGTTTTCCTGGTGAGATTTTATCGCCACCAAACGCACACTATCTTGAAATACAGTGCCTTCAGCAATTCAAAATTCAAAATTCGTAATTCAAAATTTCCCAGCTTGCGGCTCCGCCGCGCTGGGTCCTTCTGCGGCTGAATTTACATCGATGCAGCAACCTCTCGTGCTTCGATTTCTTCCTTACTCCCCGCCGAACGCTCTTCCCTTCCCCCTTCCCCTTTCCCCCTTCCCCCATGGTGTGGTTCCCACACTCTGCTAACGACATACCCCACTCCACTGCAAACAATCGTGCCGAACAACGCATACCATGTCCATGCGATCCTGGTTTCAAATACCGTACCCGCTACCCTCGAAGTAAGCCAGCCAACATTATCTTTCATCCAAAGCAGGCTCATAAATACAAGCGAGGTGGTCATCCCGGCCATTATCCCCCGCTGGTTCGCGCGCTTCGTCAACACTCCAAGGAGAAAGGCGCCGAGCATTGGCCCATATACCAGCGATGCTATGGTGAGCCCTGCTGTAAACACGGATTTTACATTGCTCGAAACTATAGCTATCGCGATCAAAACGACTCCCCATGCAGCCGTCATCCATCGGGACAGTTTTAACAGGTTCTCGTCCGATTCGTTTGGCTTGATTAACGGCTTGTAAAAATCCAGAACCGTGCTGGAGGCAAGAGAGTTTAGCGAACCACTTAAATTCGACATCGCGGCAGCGAATATAGCGGCAATGACCAGACCGGCCACGCCATGCGGCAACTTTTGGACGATGAAGTGCGGAAAGATTTGATCGTTGCTTTCCAGCTTAGAAGCAAGCGGATAAGCGTTGTAATAAGCAAACAGCATGATGCCTATTAACAGAAAAAGCACAAACTGAAACAACACCACAAATCCACTCAAGATCAGCGCCTTCTGGCTGTCGCGTTTTGACTTGCAGGTAAGCAGTCGTTGCACCAGCAGTTGATCCGTTCCGTGCGACGCCATCGTCAGGAACGTCCCGCCCAGCAGCCCGGCCCAAAATGTAAACGGCACGCTCAGATCCCACTTGAACGAGAACAGTTGAAACTTATTCGCCGCACTTGCCTGTGCCGCAATCGCCGGCCACCCGCCAGGTACAAGATGCATCAGCTCATACGCGGCCAAAAGCGATCCACCGATGTAAATCACTAATTGCACCAGGTCCGTCCAGATCACCGCCGCAATCCCACCTTCAAAGGTGTATACAAGCGTCAGAATTCCGACGATGATGATCGACCACAACCAGAGATTCGGCATGGATGGCAAACTCGTTGCCAGGACCGCGCTTAACACCAGCGACGCGGCAAACACGCGTACACCTTCGGCGAGTGCGCGCATTATCAGAAACAGCGACGCCGCGAAATTCTTCGTCTTGACTCCAAATCGATTTTTCAGGAGTTCATACGCTGTAAGGAGGTTGCCCTCGAAATATGCTGGGATAAGCAACAAACTAATAATGATCCGCGCAATAATGTAACCGAATACCACCTGCAGGTAAGTAAGGCTTCCACCCTGCTCGGGCCTGGCAAACGTCCCATAAGCAAGGGCAGGAACACCGATTAGCGTGAGTGTGCTCGTTTCGGTTGCGACAATCGAAAGGCTTATAACAACCCACGAAGTACTCTTATCACCAAGGAAATAATCCTTGACTGTTCGCTGACCCTTGCGAAACATCATTCCGAACACGGTTATTCCGGCCAGATAAAGCACCAGCACCGCATAATCAATCGCAGAAAATCCCATAGAGGAGTGCCTTTCAGGAGAAGAATGTAAATCGTGACAGGTGACAAGTGACAAGATTCTGTCAAAGCTGCCCCGGCTATCAACTCCCATTTTCTCTCGGACAAATGGGGGCAACGTTAAGGATTTTCTTTTATCCTGTCACCTGTCACCTGTCACCCGTCACGTTCAAAATACTCTCTCGACAGCTCAATAAACGATCTATGAATCGGCGTATCATACCCATCTTTTAACCATGCAAGGCCAAGACTCCAATTGATTCTGGCGCCTTCTATCCACCACGAAACAAGCTTGCCTTCGGCAACTTCGTTCTTCACTGACTTGGCCGGAACAATCCCCACGCCCATATCCTCTTCGACCATACGTCTGATCGCGGCTTGTCTGTTCAATTCCATCGCTACAGTTGGACGGACTCCGGCAGCGACAAAAAACTGATCGATCAACCGGCGCGTATTGCCGCCCTGTTCCCCGAGGATCAACTTTTCTTCCGCCAGTTGTTGCGGGGTCACTACGCGCTTGTCCGCAAATCGGTGCCGAGGCGACGCTATCGCAACCAGTTCGTCTTCGTTCAGTACAAGCGTCTGAATTCCCTGGGCCTCTACAGGCAGCGAAACAAATGCGATGTCCAGTTCACCGGCAATGATGTGTTTTACAAGGGTCTCGCTTGTGCCCGAGGTAACACTTAGATCCGCATCCTGATATTTATCCCTCAGTCTAAACAGAAGGTCCGGCAAAGGATCGGTGCTTACCATCGCCGATGCGCTTCCAACTCTCAATCGGCCGCGTTTGGCGCCGGCAAGTTCGGCCATTATCGCAACGGTTGCATCATGATCACGCAGGATCTTGCGACTGCGTTCGAGAAAAATCTCGCCGGCTTGAGTTAGGAGGATTTTTCTCGGGGCCCGAACAAACAGTTGGACCCCAAGCTCGGTTTCAAGCTGCTTTATCTGCATGCTTATTGCCGCCTGCGTCACATGCAAACGAAGCGCTGTGGCCGTAAAGGATCCGGTTTCTGCTATCGCCGCGAATGCTCTTAGCTGCCGTATTTCCATTCAATGCGGCCTTGTATCAAGGCTTGTTATAGGGTTGATAAAATCTTTTAGTTTTAATTATGGACCAGCCGCCACTATAATTAATGATGTGGAGGATGGCAATCTTTATCTGCCACGAAGATATTGCCTTATAGAGATTTTGCGAAACACTACTAATCTAAGAGAGTTTATGGTCCCCCGGAAGCGCTCTGCGCGTACATTACTACTTGGCGTTGACGGTGGAGGCACCAAAACGCGAGCTGTCGTTACAGACGGGGAGTATCGGATATTGGGCGAAAGTTCCGCCGGCCCCTCCAATCCATTGAGAGTCGGCTTTGAAGATGCGCTGGTGGCCATCAGGACGGCGGTTGATCACGCTTGTGAAGCAGCGGGAGTATCCCGACGCGAAATAAGCGCTGCCGAAATCGGTCTTGCAGGTGTCCGGCGACCGGAGATCCGCAAACGAATGCGGGAAACACTTTCAGCACTCGGCATCGCTACGTTTGGCCTGGTAACCGATTCGGACATTGCTTTGTTCGGCGCCACAGAAGGCAGGCCAGGGATGGTGATAATTGCGGGTACCGGTTCGATCTGTTGCGGAATCAACTCGCTGAAAAAGCATTTTTGTTCCGGCGGCTGGGGACCGATTGCAGGGGACGAGGGAAGTGGTTCATGGATTGCCCGCCGTGCGTTACAAGCTGTGGCTCAGGCATCGGATGGCCGGGGACACTCGACAGCATTGACCGAAGCCGCATGCGAGTATTTTAAAGTCGGCCGCGCTGCTGAGCTTGCTGCGGCTATATACGCGCCGACCATGACAAATGGTCGAATTGCCGGGTTCTGTACACTGGTAATCGAAGCAGCAAAATCGGGGGACACAACAGCAAACGAGATCGTTAAATCGGCGGGAAAAGAGTTGGGCCTGGCGGCTGTCGCCGCAATCCGAGGCTTGAATATGTCCTCTGAGACGTTTCAAGTCGCATTTGTCGGTGGCGTATTTGCCGCAGGCGATCTAATTCTGAAGCCCTTGTCTGAAGAAGTTTATCGCGAAGCACCAGGCGCATTTTTTCAACCGCCGAAGATGTCTCCTGTTTTAGCAGCTGCACATATGGCCAAAGCCCATCTGTCCCAGATGGCAATGGCGGGCTAGTCCAATGCAAAATCCAATGCAAAAATCCGCGTTCTCCCTGCAATTCAAAATTCAAAATTCATAATTCAAAATTTCTGATGCTTCCAATCACCGAAGAGGCAAACGAGCGCACCGCAAACATCAGCTCACAGTCCACGGCTGAAATAGTCCGGCTGATGAATGAGGAAGACAAGCTCGTTGCCGGCGCCGTTAATCTTGTTCTCTCTGATATTGCTGCAACTATTAACTCGGTCGTAGAAAGACTCAGCCGGGGAGGACGCCTCTTTTATGTAGGCACAGGAACGTCCGGAAGATTGGGCGTGCTTGATGCCTCTGAATGTCCACCCACGTTTGGGGTTTCACCGGAACTGGTACAGGGCGTGATTGCTGGGGGCTACGAAGCGTTGTATCGCGCCGTGGAAGCCTCTGAAGACGACCTTGATGCCGGTAAACGCGATTTGGCGGAACGGGGTGTCACGGGTCACGATGCAGTTGTCGGTTTGGCCGCTTCGGGCCGCACCCCTTATACAATCGGCGCCGTTCGGTACGCACGCTCTTTGGGAGCTTTCACTGCCGCCATAACTTGTGCGCCCGGATCCGCGATAACGGCAGAGGCGGAAGTAAGCATCGTTCCGGTCGTGGGCCCCGAGGTCATTGCGGGCTCGACCCGTCTTAAATCCGGGACAGCGCAGAAAATGGTCCTCAACATGATTTCCACCGCGTCACTGATTCGTCTCGGGTATGTCTCGGGAAACAGGATGACGAATGTTCACGCACGAAATTCCAAGCTTAACGAGCGAGCACTCCGGATTTTGATTGCGGAAACAGGCCTTTCGGAAGTTGAAGCGCGCTCTCTGTTTGATGCCGCTGGCAATGTGCTTCCATTGGCAATAACCATGTCCAAAAGTGGTGCGGACCGCGTTCACGCGGAACTGGCGTTGAAAAGAGCGGACGGCAAAATCGAATCGGCTGTCGCCGATTTGCTTCACCCGGATGCTTCTTAAACCATTTCCCGAATTGTATTTTTTCGCGTCGTCGGTTTAGTATCCATGGCACATTGACACCTTCCGAATGTCTACTGCCCGGATCCGTCATTTACGCTTTGAATAATACAAATAATGGAAGAAGTGTGTGCTGCCCAATGAGGTGTTTAACCCCGAGAAATCTTAGCATTCATACCGCAACATTCCTGGCGCTGGTTTCGCTGCCTTTTTCCCTTTTTGGCTTTTCGCAGCCCGCAACTCACGTAACTGGGTTGGGTCAGGCTCGGGCATCCTCTGCTGATGCGAATCTGCAAAAGAGCCGTTCTTATCACGCAAATCCCTCGCATAAAGCATTGGAGTGGGCCGATTCTCAACTCCGCAAAATGTCCACGGATGAAAAAATTGGCCAGTTGGTTTCAATTGGGGTAAATGCGACCTTTCTGAACCAGGACTCCGACGCCTTTCGCGAATTGCGGCATCAGGTTGTTGATAATCATGTTGGCGGGATCTGCCTTTACCGTGGCCCCGTTTACGAATCGATATTCCTGTTAAACCGGATGCAGGAACTGGCGCGATTTCCTTTGTTGGTCTCTTCCGACCTTGAAGCCGGAGCCGGGATGCGATTCGACGATACCGTTAACTTCCCGTGGAACATGGCGGTTGGTGCCACTGGAAACCCTGAATTGGCCAGACAACAGGGCGTTATCACGGCGCGCGAGTCGCGCCTCCTCGGCGTGCAACAGATATTTGCTCCGGTTGTCGACGTAAACAACAATGCCGCAAATCCAGTAATAAACGTTCGATCTTACGGTGAAGATCCTGTTGAAGTCGGCCGCTTTGCTGCGGCTTTTGTCGAGGGTGCGCAGAGCCAAAACGTCATCGCCACGGCAAAGCACTTTCCGGGGCACGGCGATACGGCAATCGATTCACACCGCGGCCTGCCCGTAATTAATGTAGACCTGAATCGTTTGAATTCTCTCGAGTTGGTCCCATTCCGTGCGGCGATTGCCGCTGGGGTCGGTTCAGTAATGGTGGGACACATAGCACTTCCGAAAATAGACCCAACCGTGGTCACGCCACAACCGCGAATCAATGGAAACGCTCCGGTTTACGGCGAACCGGGCAGTGAAGTCGTCACCGAAAACGGTACGATGCCCGCGACGATGTCCCCTGTACTCGGTAAAATGCTCCGTTCAGATCTAGGTTTTCAGGGTATGGTCGTGACCGACGCAATTGATATGAGTGGTCTGACGATCTACTTTAATCGGGAAGAAGCAGCTGTGCGCGCCATACTCGCGGGCGCTGATATGTTGTTGAAGCCAGGGAGTCCCGACACCACGATAAAGGGCCTGAAAGACGCAGTTGCAAGTGGCCGTATTTCCGTAAAGCGGATTGAAGAGTCGGCACGAAGGATACTTGCTGCAAAATACGACCTTGGGCTTGCTAAACAGCGCATCACTCCGGTCGAGAATCTGGACAAGACTCTTTCAAGCCGCGACGAGTACGCCCTTGCCTCGCAGATCGCCGAACATGCCATCACCCTGGTAAGAAACGACCAGCACCTTGTTCCCTTAACCGGACTTCACGCCAACGCAAGGATCGTAAATATCGCTATAACTAATGGTGACGACCGGCTTTCGATCGCCCAACCATTTGCCGGGACGCTGGCGAAGGCCGGTTACCGTGTCGATACTTTCACCCTGGACTCGCGCTCCTCGGAACGAGAGATCAGGCGTGCCCTTGAAACTGCAAGCCATGCGGACCTGATCATCGCGTCACTCTATGGTCGGGTCCGCACCGGCCAGGCTCAAAGCGTTGGACTGCCGGACACTGGCTCGCGCGTCTTACAGCAGTTGATTGCAGACAAAATCCCGGTTGTTGGTGTAAGCTTTGGGAATCCGTATTTACTGCAGGGATTTCCGGATTTGAAAACCTACCTTGTCGCGTATGGCGATATGCCTGGTCTTCAACAGGCAGCTGCTCGTTCCCTGGTCGGTGCGATCGATATAACGGGACGATTGCCGATCTCTTTGCCCTCGCTTTATGCGCGGGGCACGGGAATTCAATTGAAGGCCCAGCCGCAGGCTCGGAATGACACACTCAAATAGCAACTGATAACGTTTTCTTATCCAGATTATAAGTTTTTTTAGTTTTTATTATGTACGGAATCGGTCTAGAATGACCGCGAATCCGCAGACGCGCGCTACGCCCAGTTTCTGACGCGCCGTCAAACCCAGGGATAACTGAATATTTTGTACGGAATTTGGTCGCCAGGGCAAAAGGCTTTGGCCACCTGATTGTTTGGTAAATTTTGCCGAGCGTACTTTGACCCGTTGCAGGTACAAAGACGTGATGAAGGCTTTCCACCCCGCTACTTTGAAAGAGGAACCACCCAGATGAGATACCAGTTGAAATTTGGACTGCGAATTGTACTGCTGTCGCTGGCATGTTGTTTTGCATTCAGTGCACTCGCATTCTCCCAGGAAACGTCAGGTGATCTGAACGGCCGAGTTACCGATTCGACCGGTGCCGCCGTTAGCGGCGCAACGTTGACAATCACCGATAGCGCAAAGAAAACTGTAGTACGGACGGTGACTACGGGTGACGAGGGACAGTTCTCCGCACCCAATTTGCCCGTAAGTATTTACACTGTTACAGCCGAGGCGCCGAACTTCAAGAAGACGGTTCAAAGCAATGTAAAGCTTGATGTAAATCAAAAACGAACTTTGGATGTCGTTCTCGAGGCTGGAAGTATTTCAGAAACCGTCTCGGTTACAGCTGACCCGGTTACGGTTAATTTGACGACAGCGTCCTCGTCAACCTTGATTAGCGGCGACCAGGTGCGCGAGTTATCAATCAACAACCGCAATTTTGTCCAGCTTGTAACCCTTGCTCCTGGCGTTTCCAATGACCTCGATGACCTGGTATTCACAGGCACCAACAATCCGGACACACAGATAGTCAACAGGACACTTATCTCCGTCAATGGCGCCCGAAGTACGCAGAACACGTTTACAGTTGATGGAGCAGACGTAACGGACCGTGGTTCTAATCTGACAATTCAAGCTTACCCGAGCGTTGATTCGATTGGTGAATTTCAGGTTCAGAGAAGCTTGTTTCCAGCAGAGTCAGGCCGAAGCGGTGGTGGTCAGATAAATGTTGTGACTCGATCAGGTGGCGATCAGTTTCATGGAAGCGGATTCGAGTTCATCCGGAATGAAGCCTTAAATGCGAATGATTTTGCGACGAATAGAAATAACTCGCTGCCCGTTGATCCCGAAACCGGGAAAAGAAAACGAAAGCCATTTCGCTACAATAATTATGGATTCACAATTGGCGGCCCTGTATTCTTCCCCAACTTTGGAGAAGGATCAGGAGGCTACGTCTCAAAGTTAAAAAACACCTTCTTTTTCTTCTCAGAGGAACAGCGCAGGGATACACGATATCCGACACTTTCTACGACTAACAATAGCGCCTCTCCTGCGGTGCCAACCACACTCATGAAGCAGGGAATTTTCCCGGTTAATATTTGCTTGAGCGCATCATCTGCAATAAACTGTACTTCCGTGTTGCCCGCTGGTACTCCGCTTTCCAGCAAAGTACCCGTGAGTAATGTTGCTCAACAATACATAAATACCATTTGGAACAAGATTCCCACTCCTTCCAGCTTGTCGAATCTAACCCTAGATTACCCGGCACTAAACATAGCCAAATTTCGTCAGGAGATTATCAAGATCGACCATAGCTTTTCAGAGAAATTGAACGTCTTCTATCGATTCGAGCACGATAAGATCCCCACCATCGATGCCGATGGATCAATCGGAGCCCGATCCAATCTTCCATTTGTGAATCAGATGGTGTCGGATTCACCGGGCAGAACGCACACAGCACAAATGGATTACGCGTTATCGCCCAACGTGATTGTGCAGGGCCGCTTCGCTTATGGTTATGGCGCAATATATACGCACACTACCGGATTGCTTGCTAAGGACGTATCGCCGATCGCGGTCAACTTGCCCTATGAAAGCGTCCGTGACGTAGTCCCGGTTTTGAACGTGGGAGGATTCGCTCCGCTTACCGGGTTCAGCAACTATGTTGATCCGTCGTCCAAAACGAATTTTTCCGGCAGCCTGACGTGGATCCACGGCGACCATACAATGAAATTCGGCGCGGTTGTTTCACGAAACACGAAGACCGAAAATGCCTTATCGGGGACGAATCAGGGATCATTTAGCGCATTTAACAATACGGCATTGTCAGTTGCGAGTCCGCAAAGCGTCAAAGCCCCGGGCGTTGCAATCACGGCTCTGAATACCTTGTACCAGTCGTGGGCCAACTTCATGCAGGGGAATAATGTCACTTTCACGCAATCGAAGCTCGACTTGACGATTGACTTCCGCCAGAAATCATATGAATGGTTCGCTCAGGATGAATGGAAGGCGCGCAGGAATCTCACTGTGTACTACGGCGTTCGATATTCCTATTTCGGCGCGCCAAATGACCGATCAGGCCATTTATCAAATTTCGATCCTTCTCTCTTCAACCCATCCGCTGCGCCCCAGGTTACGGGTGCGGGGAATCGAGTCAGTGGAACAGGTAATTTTTGTAACGGATTGATCGTCAACGCTCAGAACTATACTACCGGCCCATCGGCTTTTAACTGTACTCCTACCGCGTCACCCTATGGCAAATACGTTTATCAGGTCTCAAAGCATGATTTTGCTCCGCGATTTGGTATTGCATGGGATCCATTCGGAAAAGGAACTACCTCGGTTCGAACGGGCTACGGAATTTATCATGAACAGATTCCGTTGAGCTCGATAGAACTCCAGGCGTTGAATCCTCCGTATCAGGAAACGACTACCGTAAATCTGACTAGTCTGGATTCTCCGATTCCCGCCGGACAGCCGTTAACCGTTGTTGCGGCAGCAGCGCCCGCATCCATTCGCGGAATTCAGCCTAATTTCAAAACACCATACATGCAACACTGGTCACTCGATATACAGCACCAGTTTGGAAGCAATATGGTCGTGAGTGTAGGTTATTATGGCTCAAAAGGAACTCACTTGACTGGGTTTACTGAATACGATGATCTTCCTCTAGGAAAGGCCCTAAGCGCCCAGTGCGCATCGGGTGCAAGCACATTACAGACTCCTGGGGTGGTGACGACTCCCTGCATGACGGCCGGTACAGCAATCATTGGTACCCCGACCATTTTCGATCAGATCCGTCCATATCGCGGTTATCGATCAATCAACATGCTGGAAAGCCGTTACAACTCGAATTATCACAGTTTGCAGGTCGCGGCCACCCGTCGCTTCGCCGGTGCCTCGCAGGTAAACCTTGCATATACCTGGTCCAAGAATCTTACTGACAATCAGTCGTCTTCAGTTAGCGCTGCACCGCAGGACGCCAACAACAT
>WNFR01000654.1_pt1 | contig 35301 bp, 28 predicted proteins | sample 5400221 | NCBI WGS metagenome assembly WNFR01 (sample SAMN13153357, study PRJNA577476) | soil metagenome | isolation source: 40 cm soil under Madrone tree | place: USA:California | collected 2016-06-14 | reverse complement strand
ACAGGCGGAAGCGTTCATGACCGGGCAGTCCGCGGAAACCGTTCGGGCGGATCTCGAGCGCCAGGAGATGCCGCCGACGAAACTCGAGCCTCTCATCCCGCACAAGGTCCACCCGGGGAGTCGTCCGAGCACCATCGTGCTGTTCCAGAAGCTCGATCCCGCAACCCTCGGCCGGCTCATCGCGCTCTACGAGCACAGCGTGTTCACGCAGAGCGTCGTGTGGGGCATCAACGCGTTCGATCAATGGGGCGTCGAGCTCGGCAAGAAGCTCACCGAGCAGCTCGCGCCCGCGGTGCAGGACCCGGGCGGTGGCCACCCGGCTCCCGCATCCGTGATGAAGCTGCTGGCAACGGTGGAGAAATGGCGCCGCTGAACGCGCGAGACGTAATCGGTAACCTGTAGGCATTCTTCCCCCAGTCGCATCGCGCCCAGGTCAATTTACCTGGAGTGTGCGATGCAGAGAGCGATGCAGAGAGCGATGCAGCAGGCAGCAGACGTAAGCGGGAAGGCATAACCATGAAATCGAAGTCTCCCCACACCCACAGCGCGTTGCTCATTTTCGTCGCTGCAAGCGTGACCTCACCACTCGTCGCAGTTGCCGATCCGCTTGGCGCCTACGCAGGCGCTTCGGTCGGCCAGTCCACCGTTAAGGCTGACCCTCTGGAGCTCAGTAAGCACGATTGGGGCTGGAAGATCCTGGCCGGTATCCGCCCACTCGCCCTGCTCGGCGCGGAGATCGCTTATACCGACTTCGGTCACCCGAATTACTCCCAGGGGGTTCTGGGCGGTTTGAACGCCTCGGTGCGTGCTTCCAGTGCCGAAGCCCTTGGGCTCGTTTATCTTCCCCTTCCTGTGCCGCTCCTAGACGTTTACGGCAAGGGCGGCGTGGCCCGCCTCAACTACCGCGCGAGCAGCAGCAGTGGTTGCCTAGCATGCAACCCTTTCAACGCCGATCACACCGAGACGCGTGTCGCCTACGGCGCTGGAGCACAACTGAGGTTCGACAGGCTCGCTGCGCGCGTCGACTATGAGCGCATCAGTGCGAGCAACGGCGACCCGAGTCTCCTATCAGTAGGGCTAACGTGGACGTTCAGATGAATTTGTCCGTTGCCGGGTAAAGGACACACGGCGGCCCGGCGGTCGCTGCCGCCTCGCTTCAGAAGTGATAGGTGAGCGACAGCACTCCGCCGGAGATGTCGTAAAAACTGTCGGGCCGCGTGGTGTGCGGATCGCTCGCCAGCAGGTGATCACGCGCCACGCTGTCGTAGTAGCGCGCTTCCACGCCCGCATCCACATGCGGGAGGATGTCGCGCCACTGCAGGCCGACGCCGTAATAGAAGCCATAAGCGGGAGTGGCGAGCGCGTAACGCGCCGCGCCCAGGAAGGCCCCCAGGGCCAGCGGGCCCTGGAAACGATAGCGATAATCGATCAACCGCACCCCGGCGAGACTCCTGCCCCCGAGATCATCGAGATCCACCCGCGCGCCCAGATCGCTGTGGTCGGAAACCGAGCGGCGTGCCCCCAGGGCCAAGTGCGCGCCCGTCATGGAGGCGCCCGTGGTTTTGGGTGTCAGTTCGGTGAGATCGGTGCGTATGCGCAGGGCGCTCACTCCGGCATCCACGAACAGCTGTCCGCGCGTGTCGGCATCGCCCGCGCCGCCGCCCTCGCTGTCGAGCAGCGCCGCGCCAGGATGCGCGTTCGGATTGTCGTAGCGTACGAAGCCCGCGAGGCGACTGAAGCTCCTGCCGAACACATCCTGCCCTGAATCGAACTCGCCGCCGACAATGAGGCCTTTCCAGGGGCGGGAGTATCCGACGCTCGTTTCATGGTAGCGCTGGTAAGGGATCACGCCGTACGCCTGGTTCTCGAGCGTGCGATAGCGTAGCTGCACCTGGCCTCCGAACCAGGCGTCCCAGTTGAGGCGCGCCATCGCGCTGCGCCCGCCCACGCCGTCACCGAACACGCGCTCATCGCCGAACCAGTTGCTGATGACCAGTCCGTCGTTGGTCATGCCGTCCTGCCAGATACTGTGCACGTACCAGGCGTTCTGCCACTCCGAGGCCTCGAGCGTCAGATCGAAGCGCTCGCCGAGGCGCGGGAAATGAATGCCCCAGGACAGCGCGGAGTTGCCGAGCAGGTACGGGCGAGCGCGGGACGTATCCTCGCCGGCGTACTCCGCGTACACCGCGAACGGCACTTTCCCGGGAAACAGCAGGCTGCTCGTGACCGACGCCTCCTGATTGGTCGCGTTCTGCCTGGTGTTGGGGTCGAGGCTCTGGTATTTCGAGGGATTGAAAATTGCCCGCAACAGGTTGGTTACCGAGCCGCCCCCACGGGGGCCACCGCCAAACTGCACCAGGCGGTTCAGTCCCAACGACCAGCCGCTCGCCGGCTCCATGGATAGCTGAATGCCGCCGAGGCGCGGATAGCCGCTAGCGAGCCTGCCCTGGTAGAGGATGTGATCCGACTTCGACAGCCGCGCTTCGAATATCTCGTACGACAACCCCAGACGCGTGAGCGGCTCGTAGTTGGACAGGCTCACCGAGGGCATGGTCGGCGCCTCGGTGCTCATCAGCATGCTGCTGTCAGTCAGGGGCGAGAACCAATGCGGCTTGTAACCGATGTCAAGCTGCGCCTTGCTGAACCCCGCGCTGAGGTAGGAGCCCGTGAAAGTTTCCCGGCCATCGTAGGCTACGCCGCCGATGTTGACGATCAGGTAGTCGCTCGGCTGGAGGTAGCCGGCGATCGAGGCATCCCAGGGGCTGCGGTTGTGCAGGCCGTAACGATCGGGGAGCGTGGTGTCCGCCCCATGCGTCGTTGCGCCTTCGATGCTCGCGTGCGTCAGGTCGGAGGTGTGGGTGTAGCGGGCGAGATAGCGCCCGACGCGCTCGCATAGCGCCCGGTCGACGCGGCAGGCCTTCGGCAGCGCATCCAGCACCGTCGCCGCCGCGATCGGCCGTCGGATGACGGGGACTTCCGCGAAGATGAGTACCCTCTCGATCTGCGCTTCGATCTCGGGCTCGAGGCTCAGCGGCAGGTACGGAGTGACGCCCCGTGCGATGGCGGCCGCGTGCCAGGCCAGCAAGACTCCAGCGGCAACGATGGGTCCGGCTCTCTTCATGTCTCTCGGAGTGGCGCACCGCAAGGGCGTTGGCACGCGCAAGTATCGCACGGCATGCGGGGCGTGTGCCCGACGCCGCCCCACGGCAGGGGCACGCACGGGCTGAACTTCGCCCCGCAGCGACCGCGCGGTGCGTGGCTTGGCCGCCGGGCTTAAGTACAATCAGGGGTCGCAGGAACTTAAGGACTCAGATGACCCCACGACTCCGTTCGCTCCTGACCGCGTTGTTCGCCGCGTCGCTTGCTCCGCTGATTCTCGTGGATGCCGCCAGTGGGCAGGCTGCGGGCGCCGGCTTGCAGATGTTGCAGGGACTGACCCCCGAGCAGCGCGAGGCGATCCTACGGCAGCTTGGAGGGGGCGGAGGCGGCGGCACGCAGGGCACGTCCACAGGTCGCCAGGAGCAGGCGGATGAGGAACTGCTGAATTTCACGCTGCGGCAACAGCGCGATGTCCTGGCCGACGCGCAGAAGCAGCGTGCCGAATTGGATCGACTGAGCCCCTTCCTGCAAGGTGAGGACTGGGTCGTCGTCACCATCGATGCCAGCCCGCTCCCCGGCGCCGAGGCGTCGACTTCGCAGCAGGCAAATGCGCTCACGAGTCTGGCGAATCTGCTGCCGGGCGGGGTCGGCAGTGCGGGAGCGGCGAAATCGGCCGCGAGTCAAGTGCCATTGGCACTTGGCGCGCGCCCAGCGGCGGGAGCAGGATCCGCCGCGGACACCTCCTCGAGCGTGCCCGCCGGCGGGTACAACGTCAGCCCGGACCATTCGTCACCGTTGCCCGTCCAGATGCTGGCGATGATCGATCTGATCCGCTCGAAGAACCCGTATCAGCTGTCGCGGGACGGCGCACTCACTTTGCCGGGATTTGCGCCCATCCCGCTCGGAGGGCTCACGGAGCAGCTCGCCACGCTGCGCCTGGGGACGGTGCCCGCACTGCGCGACCTCTATATACGCGTTACGAAATTGCCGCTGAACAAAGTCGGGCCGGCGGCGCTGAGACCGTTCGGCTACGACCTGTTCGACCGCGAGATCTCGACCTTTGCGCCCGCCACGAACGTGCCGGTGCCGGCTGATTACATCATCGGACCCGGCGACCAGCTCGACGTACAGCTCTATGGCAACCAGAATGCGGACCTTCAGCTCACGGTCGGCCGCGACGGCCGAGTGAGCTTCCCCGAGCTCGGCCCAATCAGTGTCGGCGGCCAGACCTTCAACAGCGTGAAGGCTCAGCTGGAGGCGCGCGTTCAGCGGCAGATGATCGGCGTGCATGCGAACGTCACGATGGCTGATACCCGCACGATACGAGTGTTCGTGCTCGGGGATGCGAAGCGGCCCGGCTCCTATACCATCAGTGGCCTGGGGACGATCACTTCGGCGCTATTCGCCGCGGGCGGGGCCCAGCCGATTGGTTCTCTGCGCAACATCCAGCTCAGGCGACGGGGCGAGCTCGTGCGCCGACTGGATCTCTACGACATGCTGATTCGCGGCGACACGACCGACGATGCCAAGCTGCTGTCGGGGGATGTCGTCTTCATTCCACCCATCGGGCCAACGATCACCATCGACGGCGAGGTTCACCGACCCGCGATCTACGAAATTCGCGCCGAGAAATCGGTCGCCGACGTGATCCAGCTCGCCGGAGGACTCAGCCCCGAAGCCGATACCGCAAAGCTTGCGCTGACGCGCATCGATGCCGGCCTGCATCGGATCGTTTTGCAAGTCGATCTGAGCGCTGCCGCGGACAAGGCCGAGGCCGTGCACAACGGCGACTCCCTGCTGGTTTCGCGCCTGCGCCCAACGCTTGACGCTGCAGTACTCGTGCAGGGCTACGTCTACACGACCGGCGCGTTCGCGTATCGGCAGGGCATGCGCCTCACCGACGCGCTGCGTTCGGTGGACGACCTGAAACCCGGCGCTGATTTGCACTACATCCTGATCCGACGCGAACTGCCGCCCGACCGGCGCGTCACGGTTCTATCCGCTGACCTGGCGGCGGCGTTGCAGGCGCCGGGTTCCGCCGCAGACGTGCCGTTGGTGCCGCGCGATCGCGTCACCGTTTTCGATCTTCAGTCCAGCCGTGACACAGTGATCCAGCCGCTGCTCGATGACCTGCGCCTTCAGTCCAACATCGGGTATCCGGACGAGGTGGTGCGTATCGACGGACGTGCCAATGTTCCCGGCGCGTATCCGCTGGAGGGCGGCATGACGGTGCGAGACCTGATCAGAGCCGGTGGCGGCTTGAGCGATGCGGCGTACGGCGGCGGCGCCGAACTCACGCGCTACAAGATTATAAATGGCGAGTCGCGCCGAACCGAACTCATTCAAGTTGACCTGGCGGCAGTTGTGCGCGGAGAACCGGCCGCGAACATCGCGCTCGAACCCTTCGACAGGCTCAGCATCCGGGAGATTCAGGCGTGGAGCGATGAAGGATCGATCACGTTGCGTGGCGAGGTGAAGTTCCCCGGCAGGTACTCCATCAAGCCGGGTGAAACGCTGAAGTCGGTGCTGCTGCGCGCCGGCGGCCTGACGGAATTTGCATTCCCTGAGGGAAGCGTGCTTACGCGCCAGGAGCTCCGTGAGCGGGAGCAGAAGCAGCTGGACGCGCTGGCGGTTCGCCTGCAACACGATGTTGCATTCCTCGCGCTGCAGGGCGCCGCGGCAGGAGCGGCTGGCGCGGCGGCGGGGGAAGCCAGGGGGACCGGGGGGGCGGCCGGGGGAGTCGCGGCTCTGGCCCTGGTCGAGTCGCTGCTGACTCAGTTGCGCTACTCCCGGGCTGTGGGCCGGCTGGTGATCGACATGCCGCAGATCCTGCGCCTGTCAGCGGAGTCGCTGTCCGACGTCGTTCTGCGTGACAGGGATGAGCTTACCGTGCCGAAGCTTCAGCAGGAGGTGATGGTAATCGGCGAGGTCCAATCCGAAACTGCCCACCTCTACCGGGCCGCGCTGTCCCGGGACGACTACATCACCATGAGCGGGGGCAAAACGGCGCGCGCCGACGACGGTCGCATCTATGTCGTGCGCGCGGACGGGAGCGTCGTCGCGAACTCGGGAGCGCGCTGGTTCCGGAGCGGCGCGAGTGCCCCGATGCACCCCGGAGACACCGTGGTCGTGCCGCTGAACGTGGAGCATGTACCGGCGCTGCCGCTGTGGCAGGCGGTTACGCAGATTCTGTACAATATCGCAATCGCCACGGCCGCTGTACACACGCTTCGTTAGTCCCGCGCCGCGCCCCTGGAGACATGACCGGCCTAGATCGAGGTCGCCAAGTTGGGTGACGCACTAGAATATTTCGCTCATCAGACAGCGATAATCGATGAGCCCTGCCGGATCGGAGCCGCTAGCAAGATCTGGCATTTCTCGCACGTCGCGACGCCGTCGATGACGATCGTCCCATCCGTCTGGCGATCTCGCGACCCTCAGTCGCTAAGCCTTTAATAGTTTAATAGCGCACGTTCCTCGCGATCTGCCAACGACAAGTATCGTCCCGAGCTCCCAATCAGGCTGATCGGCGGAATTCCCGCCAGCCTCGCGAAACCAACGCGTGCCCAGTGGCCGCGACACGCCACTCGACAATGCCGCTTCTTCACTCGCGGCTCCGGGGCAATGCGCACCCAAAACGACTGCTTAGCTTCCCGCTGATTGACGCCCGGCCGGCCGGGCGAGCGCATCGGTGCCCGTCCCGTCCGTTCTGTAACCCAACCATGTGGTCGTCCCATACAACACCTCCAGTATCGAGATGTTGCAACGACCATTGGAATCCACCTTGCGTCCCCCGGTCGCTGTGGTGCACGAGCCCGTCGGTATCGGAGCGGGCGTGCAAGGCCTGCTCGAGCGCATCGAGTACGAGATCCGTTTTGATCGAAGTCGATACCCGCCAGCCGACGATCGCGCGCGAGAACACGTCGATCGCGAAGGCGACGTACACGAAGCCCTTCCAAGCCGCCACGTCGGGGTGAAGCCGGAGACCCAGAGCGGGTTCGGTCTTTGCGCCGTGAACTGCCGCTCCACCAGGTCCAACGGCCGCGCCGTCGATTCATCCGGGATCGTCGTATTGAACTTGGCCCGACGGATCGCGCCTTTCAGGCCCACGTTTCCCATCAATCGAGCCACCGTGCGGCGCGCCACCTCGATGCTCTCGCGGTTGAGCTGCCGCCAGGCTTTGCGTACTCCGTAGACGCTGAAGTTCTCGTGCCACACGCGAGTGATCTCGCCGCAAGGCCCCCATCTCGCCGAACCCGGCCGATCTTCGGCGCTATCGACTCGATCGCTGCCCATTGCGATGAATACTCGTGCAGGTGCTCGGCCACCATCCGCACCGCACGCTCCCTGACTTCCGGTGAATACCGGGTTGATACTGTTCCCACGATCCCATCCTCTCAAGTTATGGGGCCTCCTGAAAACTCGGCGCGGTTCACTGACTTGTCAAGGATGACTACGTCCGTCTGAGCGGCGGTTTCACGGCCCAGGCGGACAAAGTATAGAGTGTACGTAGTGCGTGCGGACGGCAGCGTTATTGCGGACCGCGATGGCAGCCGATGGTTAAGCCGGAGCGGGGTGCAGATCGAACCCGGAGATACCATCGTAGTGCCGATCAATGCGGAGCAGATGCTGCCGCTGCCATTCTGGCAGGCGGTGACCGGGATTCTGTACAATGGCGCGGTCGCCACCGCGGCGATACACGCGCTGTAGTCGTCGATGCCAGGAGACTGATTTCTCAAGTCAGATGGCGGATTGTATGCGAGGTGCTTTGACTGTAGTGGAAGCGATTTCTCAGTCGCGTTGTGATCGAAGGCATTTGAGGGTTCGGGTGGTGAGGCGAGTTCGTGACCGAACGAGGCGTTCCCCGGCTTGTGGGAACGCAACGCCCGTTTCCGCATAGATTGGAAACGGTCAGTGGTGCATAAATGAGTGGTTCGAGATGAATTTGGAGTCCCCAGATACCACATTCCACGATTTGGCTGCCAGAGTAACGAAGATCGAATTCCTCCTAGTGGCGGAGCGTGTCGGCCGCGAGGTGGAGTTGCTGGATCTGTTGAAGACTATCTGGCGGCGCAAGTGGCTGATAGCCGCTGTCACAGTCACCTTTGCCATTGCCTCGGTCGCGCTGGCATTCTTGTTGCCCGTCGAATACACAGCCACAACCTTGTTGGCCCCAGCTGACAACTCCGACACCTCAAAACTGTCAAAACTCGCCCAGGAATTCGGGGGTTTGGCCGGGTTAGGCGGAATTAACATGCCCAAGAGCACGGATCAAACAGACGCGGTGATTAAAGTGCTCGGCAGCTGGGGCTTCCTCGCGGACTTCGTCGGCGAAAACCATCTCGCCGTGGACGTATTCGCGGCAACGGGCTGGAACCGTGCACACAACGCCCTCTATATTGATCCTGACTTGTATGACGTCAAGCATAACAAATGGGTAAGGAGGTTCGACGCGGCCGCCGGTGAAACAGCAGCGCCAAATGGCTGGGAGCTTTACAAGGCATTCCGCCACAGACTCACGGTCGAGCAGGACAAGACCACGGGGCTCATCACAATCAGCGTGGAGTTTTATTCGCCCATCTTGGGAAAGGCGTGGGTGGACGCACTAGTATCCTCAATCAATGACCGGTTCCGATTGCAGGATCGCCAGAAAGCAGAAGAGAGCCTCAAATACCTTGAGCAACAACTGCAGCAGACGCACGTCGAGGATGTGAAGACGGCGTTGTACGAGCTGATCGGGGAGCAGATGCGGACTCTCATGCTGACGGCGGTCAATCGAGAATATGTCCTAAAGACGATAAGCGCCGCGAGGGTACCGGAGGACAAATCATCGCCCAATCGGATTTTAATATGCCTTGGGGGCATCGGACTTGGGTTGGTGCTGTCACTGGCATTTGTAATCATCCGCGATGCTTCTTCAAATACTCGTCATGCTGATACGGAGCGCTGACATAGCATTAGGCGATCGAGATTGCCGGTGGCTTCCCGGTTTCCCTCGCATGGGCGAGGGTCAGTTCGATTTGACCAGCACGGCACTGGCGGTCGAGGTGTTGGCGGAATTTGACTGCGCCCTGGTGGCCGCTAACCATGACGCAGTCGACTTCACGCAGATCACTAAACATTCGGCATTGGTACTCGATAGGCGCCGAGTCTGTCGAGACGACGGCGCCAATATCGTTAAGGAACGTCTGAAGAACTACCGATGAACGTGCGGAGCCGGATCGATCTCGAGCCTCGAACGTTCCGCGACCGATCTCTCGCCTCGCAATTCGCGCTTTTGGCTCCGATCCGCCGCGTTTCCCGTTCCACGGAGACATCTCTCCTACGCAGGCAGCAAGCGGCGCCTGACGATATAGAGGTTGGCGAGCGCCGCGGTGACCTCCAGGCGATGCAGATTCTTGGCAAGGCCGCGGTAGCGTACCTTCGCAAAGCCAAAGATCCGCTTGATCACCCCGATCACGTGCACGACCTTGGCGCGAACTCGGGACTTGACCCGGTTCTTCGCCTTCGCCACTTCGCTGACCCAACCACGGCCTCGGTGCTTGCGGTTCGTGAAGTCCTTCGCTCGCGGAGCGCGAGCGCGGATCGCCGCGCTCCGGCCCGTGTAGGCCTGGTCTCCCAGACGCGCGTCTCCTTTCCAAGGACGGCAGCGCATCCACGTCGGCCACGTTCGCCGCCGAAGCGAGGACGGTGTGAATGAGCTTCGTCCTACTGTCCACGCCCACGTGGGCCTTCGTGCCGAAATACCATTGCTGGCCCTTCGCCGTCTGATGCATCTCGGAGTCTTGCTCCCCGTCCTTGTTCTTCGTCGAACTCGGCGCGGTGATGATCGTTGCATCGACGATCGCGCCGTTGGCGATCTTGATCCCGCTGCGCCGCAGGTATTCATTGACTGCCACCAGCAGGCGCTTACCGAGTTTGTGCTTCTCCAGCAGGTGACGGAACTTGCACACCCTCGTCTCATCCGGAGCGCCTTCTGCCCTGAGGTCGATGCCAACAAAGCCGCGTATCGAGACCGAGTCGTACAGCGCTTCCTCCACCGCCGGGTCCGACAGGTTGAACCAGAGCTGCAGAAAGTAGATCCGCAGCATCCGCTCGAGCGGTATCGGCGGCCGACCGCCCAGCTCGCTCACCTTCGGATAAAACGGCTCGACGACCGCAATGAGCTCGGGCCACGGCAGCATCCGGTCCATGTCCGAGAGGAACCGTGCGCGCCGCGTCGTGTTCCCGTACTTCTCAAACCCGGTCAGCGTCTGCTGCTTCATTGACGATCTCGTATGAGAACGACCTACGCATCGACCTTTGCTGGTAAATCAGAGTTTTCTTAAGGCTTAATGGAAGCAAAGCGGAATGTTCAATAGATATCCACCGATCAACGATCGCAAGATCCGGTTTGCGCTTGTCGGGTGCGGCCGGATCGCGCAGAACCACTTCGATGCGATTCGCAAGCATGCGGAACGAGCTGAACTCGTTGCGGTTTGCGACACGGATCCGGGGGCGCTTCAGAAGGCCGTAGACCGGACCGGCGCCGCCGCGTACGCGGAGATCAAGGAGATGCTCAAGCGCTGCGATGCCGATGCCGTGGTGCTCTGCACCCCCAGCGGCCTGCATTCGTCGCAAGCCATCGACGTGGCGGCGGCGCGCCGCCACGTCGTCACGGAAAAACCCATGGCCACGCGTTGGGGTGACGGCCTGCGGATGGTGAGAGCCTGCGACGACGCGGGAGTGCGGTTGTTTGTCGTCAAGCAAAACCGTCGCAACGCTACGCTTCAGCTGCTGAAACGGGCCATCGATCTGCGGCGCTTCGGCCGCATCTACATGGTCACCATCAATGTCTTCTGGAGCCGACCCCAGGAGTACTACGACAGCGCTCGCTGGCGCGGAACCTGGGAATTCGATGGCGGCGCGCTGATGAACCAGGCTAGCCACTACGTGGACTTGGTCGACTGGCTTATCGGACCCGTGGAGAGCGTGCAGGCATACACCGCCACGCTGGCGCGCAATATCCAAGTCGAGGATTCTGGAGTTGTCGCCGTTCGCTGGCGCTCAGGTGCACTCGGATCGATCAACGTCACCATGCTGACGCATCCCGAGAACTTCGAAGGCTCGATCACCATCATTGGCGAAAAGGGCACCGCCCGTATCGGCGGCGTCGCCGTGAATGAAATTCAGAAATGGGACTTCGCCGAATCCCACGAGGACGACGCCAAGATCCAGTCCGCCAATTACGAAACCATGTCGGTGTACGGATTCGGACATCCGATCTACTACGACAACGTCATCAGAGTCCTGCGTGGCGAAGCGGAACCGGAAACCGATGGTCGAGAGGGGCTTCGGTCCCTAGAACTTCTGATTGCTGCCTATCTGTCGGCGCGCGACGGTCGCCGTGTCGCCTTGCCGCTGGAGTATTGAGGATGGCATGGCAGGCGCATGAAACTGCCATCGTGGACGAAGGTGCACGCGTCGGCGACGGAACCCGCATCTGGCACTGGGTTCACGTCTGCGCTCGCGCGCGAATCGGCGAAGGCTGCTCGCTCGGCCAGAACGTGTATGTCGGCAACCGGGTCGTGATTGGCAACAACGTCAAGATCCAGAACAACGTGTCCGTTTACGACAACGTGACATTGGAAGACGACGTGTTCTGCGGGCCGAGCATGGTCTTCACAAACGTCTACAACCCCCGTTCTGCGGTCTCTCGCAAGCGTGTATACCGGGACACACTGATCAAGCGGGGCGCGACCCTTGGTGCCAACTGCACGATTATCTGCGGCGTCACAATTGGCGAATACGCATTCATCGGCGCTGGCGCGGTAGTCAACCGCGATGTGCCGGCCTACGCCCTGATGGCGGGTGTGCCCGCGCGCCAGATCGGCTGGATGAGCCGATATGGCGAGCGCCTGCCTTTGCCGATGGAGGGAACAGGGGAGGCTCAGTGTCCGCACACCGGCGACCGGTACCGTCTCGATGGCCGCGCGTTAACGCGGATTCCTGAGTAATGCGGCACCAAGCCATGAGAAAAGAGTCCCGGTCGCTGCTGCCGTCTACAGTGCTCAGCGCGCCATACGGAGCCCTTCGCACGAGCGCCAAGGCCCAGTTCTGGCGCGTACTGGACCATGATCGGTACATCCTGGGTCCAAAACTCAAAGAGCTAGCTAGAGGACCGACTGTCCTCGTTCACCGGTGCTGAGCACTTGTGCATCCAGTCGGCGTCTGCGGCATTTGGATGGCTCGGGTATGAGGCAACCCGCAGTCGTGGACTGCTGAGTCTGTCGAGAAGAACAAGACTGGCAGAACAACGCCAGGATCGCCTCGGTGCGGCGTTACGGCACGTGCGCGCCGCGTTCAGATCCACCCTTCGAAAGATGCGGCTGCCGCATGACGGTATGCAAGAGAACAAAAGTTGAGCAGTCTGCTGTCGCAAGAGCGTGGGCGCCTGCGGCGTGTCATCCAACTGATGTCCGGGACCGTCGTCGCGCAGTTCATCCCGGTTGCGGCAGCGCCAGTGCTTACGCGTCTGTTCACGCCGGCGGACCTGGGCGTGCTGACGCTTTACGTCTCGCTTTCGACCGTGCTTGCCCAGATCGCCGCCGGCCGCTACGAGCTGGCGCTTGGGCTGCCGCGTCATACCCGGCAAGCAGCCGGACTGCTGCACCTGTGCGTCGCGATTATCCTTTCGTTTGCGGTTCTGCTTGCCCTGGCAATCGGGCTGGGCGACAACTGGTTCGCGGACCTGCTCGGTGGGTTGCAATGGCGCACCTACCTCCCGTGGTTACCATTGAGCCTTGCTCTCACCGGCCTGTACCAAACTGCCAATTACTGGCTGAACAGGAATACCCGCTTCGGCGCGATGGCGCGCGTCAACGTCGTCCGAACCGCAACGACCACCGTCAGCAGCGTGCTCGCTGGTGTTGCGGGGATTGGCGCCATCGGCCTGATCTGCTCCACCCTGATCGGGTACGCTGCTGGCACGCTGACTGCCGCTGCAGCGATGCGCAAAGGATTTCGGGGTGTAGGCAGGTTCACGCCGCTCTTGCGCATGCGCGCGCTGGCCATCCGTTACAAGAGCTTCCCGTTGGTCTCGGCCCCCGGAGCGCTTGCGGACGTGATCGCTGTGCAGCTTCCAGCGATCATCATCGCGCACACTTACGAGGCAAGCACGGTCGGTTACTTCGGCCTCACACTGCGCGTTGTGGGTATACCCTCGGTTCTCCTGGGCTACGCCATGGGGCAGGTCTACTACCAGAGCGTGGCCAGTGTCGCCGCGCAGGGCCGGCCGGTCAGTGGGATGATCGGACGTGCCGTGCGGATCCTGATGCTGAGCGCGGCAGTTCCCTATGCACTGCTGCTGATATTTGGGGAACCACTGTTCGCGTTCGTGTTCGGCCACGACTGGTGGCAGGCCGGCCTCTTTGCCAGTATTCTGGCGCCGGCCTTCTGGCTGAGATTCGTGGCTTCTTCGTTAAGCCTAACTTTGCCGGCGCTGGACCGTAACGACTTGGCGATGTTCTTACAGGTCTGTTATTTATTCACCACGGCGATTGTTCTCGGCATAGCATCACAATTTTCCATCCATGCGTTTATGTACGCGTACAGCATTCAGCTCTTCATCATTTGCGCCGTGTATCTTGCCCTGATACTTTATGCGAGTTCAAGGCAGCATGACACTTAGGACCGACGCAGAAGCAACTTCACAGTTTTTGCAACCGGTTCTTGTTGCAAGGCTTGATGGTGTACGTCCACTCTGGGAGCATTCGGTGTCTGCGGATACTCAGCAACTCCATCTCCTCATCGGCGACCTCTTGTCCCTTCCGGTAGGTTTTGGAGTTGAGCTTGGCAGCGACGGTCAGTCCGGCGCTGGGCTGGGCCGGCGTGCACGGACGATCGCGATCCCAAAGCACTCGCTCGATCAGAGATAGCCTGCCGATGAAGTCGAGCGCCGTATTGGCATGCGTCGAGTCGCCCGCCTTGCGGGCTTCGTCGAAGGAGCGCCTCGCATGCGCCATGCAGCCAGCGCGAGTGAACCCGCGAACATTAGCAGCGTCATCTAGACGCCGTACCCGTCGGTGAGCAGTATGCCCTTGAACCCTGCCAGCAATCGCATCGGCACGGTACCTCCGCGCGAGGGATCGTAATCAAAGAGCACGATCCGCTTGCCGGGAGGTCCGGCAGCTCGCACCCAGATCCAATGATCGCGGTCGGAGACTTGTCGCTCTTCAAAACCTGCAGACGCGTCTCGTCACAGTGGATCAGTGTCTCGGCGAGCGCCAGCTCGTTCAGCAGGTTGATCAGGGGCACAACGAAGGTGCCACCCAGGCGGATGGCCCACAGCGCCATCGTGCCGCGGCCCAAGGGGATGCCCATGCGGCTAAACTGCGGCTCTTGCCGGTAGAGCGGGATACCATCGGCGAACTTGGCGGTGATGAAGCGCTTACGCTCTGGCGGCAAAGTAGGTCTGACGGTTCACGAACTTGCTGAAGGCGGTGCTTGGCAAAGTGAGATGCCTGTTCTGGCCAGAGTCATTTCAAGTGGGTATTCGAATGGACGATCAAACTATTGCCGCCCTATGTTGTCCTTCGTGTAGAGGACCGCTTGGCTCTCAGTCTTTCGATTCCGCATCAGCTACTTCAAAGGGCGACCTAGTCGTCGAGGAATTGAGCAATGGCATCCTGACGTGCGACGCCTGTCGTGTGATGTTCCCGGTCCAAAATGGAATTCCTGTCTTGCTTGTTTTCGCAACCAACTGTCATACCGTGTTTTCCAAGAAGCACCACAAGAGTTTAGATCGATTTTCTAAGTACAAATTTCCAGATGGCCGACCCGAGCAAGGCGAGCGATATGTTCAGAACTCTTTCACTGATCAATGGGAAGCTCTGCAAGAAGACGAATTGACTTATCTGTACACGGACGATGACCTTGTTCGCCTCCATCGTGACGTTTGGTTGCAGTGGGACGAGCCCCCAGAGGATGTTCGTCAGGTCTTAAATCTGGGCGTCGGATATGGAAAAGAAACTGAGATATTGAGCAGGATTATTCCAAAAGCGCGAATATATGGTGTGGACCTCAATCTCTCCCTATTGGGCCGCACTGCTGCGTTCAAGGCATGCAATGTTCAATTTGTCATTGCTTCGGTGTTTCATTTGCCATTTCGTGATGGGCACTTTGACCTGGCATATTCTCAGGGTGTATTGCATCACACCTATTCAACAAAGGCGGCATACTCTGCTTTGCAGAGGCAGGTGAGAAGCGGGGGATATCTTTTCGTATGGCTATACGCCGCTGAAGATCCATTCGTTCCTCGCGGAATGGTTGGGTTCATTGCCAAGATGCGCTGGTTGATCGAAACTTTTATACGTCCCCCGATCTCAATGCTCCCCAGTAGCTTGCGCAAGCCAGTTCTGACCGGGTTAGCCGCCGTTTATCATCCAATGATATTAGCCCGCGTTCGCCATCGTAAGAAATGGACATTTAAACACAGCAAGCACCTGACATTTGACCATTTGGGTCCGCGTTACGCGCATAGACATGCATTCAACGAGGTCATCGAATGGTTCGAGGATGATGGTTTCGAGATTAGAGTGCAGTCACCCTCCCGATATAGAGAGGCGTTTGGCAAGCGATTATTTGGCGTGGGATTAATTGGTCGGCGTGTGCGCTGACGCAATCCCTTAAGAACCTTTCAGCGAACCAGTTTGACCATCTATGCTCAGAAGATTTCGGGGCGTGACGATGTCCACATCGATCGCACGCATGCGAGCGCTGGCCTTCAACTACGGGAGTGTCCCACTCCACTGCTTTCCGCGCCGGGGCCCTGGCCGACGTGCTTCGCCCTGCAGCTTCCGGTTGTCCTCATCGCGCACAGTTACTAGGCGAGCACTGTCGGCTACTTTGGCCTCACACTGCGCGTTGCGGCTATTCCATCGGCCTTGGTGGGTTATGCGATGGGGGGGGCAGATTCGCTGGCAGGTCATAAACCTCGCTACAGTCGTCGGCGTAGTCGCCGTGACATCGAGGGACTCGGTCACAGTCCTCATGGTGGCGCTCTGCCTTCAGTATCTCGTCGTCTATGCACCCAAGCGGATTTGCGAGCCATGAGGACAGCACCTGCTCTTGGCGATGCCCCTCCCAAAACCGTGATCCTGGATGTGGCCTCGGCCGGTGCACTGCTGACGCCTCCGGCTTTTGTCCTCTGGAGCCTCGTGCTGAAGGCGGCGCTCGACTTTGGCTACTACACGTTCGCGGTGCCCGTCTACGGGTACACGGGCCTCGTTCGCAGCTTTTCACTCGATCGACTGCTGATCTCGTACGGGCTGACGGTCGTCTTCGCGCTGCTGATTGCCCGCGTCGCTCGGACTTCACGTCCGTCGTCTGTCGGTTTGGTCGTGCTGTTCGGCATGATGTTCCTGCCATTACTGACATATTGGAGCCTTTCCGGTGAATCAACGGAGGCCATGTTCGTATTCGGTGCGGGATTCTCGCTCACGGTTGTTACGCTCTGGCCGCGCTTCCCGTCGCTGGCAACTCCAAAGATTCACTCGATAGTACCGCTGACACTCGCGACCGCTCTGTGTTGCGCAGTTTTCGGCATCATCTTTGCTCACGGCGGTAGAGAGTTCATCAACTTCTCCTTCGCTAAAGTCTACGGCGTCCGCAGCGACGTCTATTCCCAGGTAATTACCGGATTCGCCCGCTACCTCGTGCCTTGGTACGGAAAATGTGCTGCAGTACTTCTGATGTGCTACAGCGCCTGGCGGCGGCGCTGGCTTGCATTTGCTGCGTTGATTGCCGCTCAAATCATGCTATTTGCCCTGACGAGCGACAAGGAATACGCGTTCTATCCACTCGTCGTACTGCTGTTTCTGAATACCCGACGCCTTCCACGCCTCGGAACGGCGATTGCTGCAGCTATGGCGGTGGTGGCCGCGGCAAGCTGCGCGCTGTATCTGATCTGGGGCAACCTCACGGTGCCGGCGATTCTTCTTATGAGAACCTTCATTGCGCAGGCACGAAATAGCTTTCAGTATTTCCACTTCTTTCAGGACAACGAGCTCGTAGGATGGTCGAACAGTTTTCTGTCTGTCTTCCTCAACTATCCATACGATCGACCGATTCCTGAGATCATTGGGTTTGCCCGCTTTGGCTCCGGGCAGGACGCTTTCGCCAATACCGGATATCTTGGTTCTGGATTCATGCAGCTCGGGGTGGCTGGAGTCATTATTTACGGAGTACTGGCGGGAGTGATGCTGCGGCTATTCGACCTGATCGGAGGAGCGAGGGTCCCATTCGCTTTCGCGGGATCGCTCGCATTTGTGACGGCGACGCAGCTTGTGAATACGGATTTGACCGTGGTCTTCCTCAGCAGCGGTGTGCTCCTTGGCTACATCCTGCTGTTTATGCTGCGCACGCGTCTGGAGCGTCCGCCCGTTGTCGCTGTCGGAGTCGGCAAGCAACCGTACCGCGGGTAGGTTTGGAAATATGTGCGGAATATTTGGTTGGGTCGCCGGGCCTGCTGCAATGATTGACACAACTGTCGTCTTGCGGGATCTCGTGAAGAGTCTGAGACACCGGGGGCCGGACGACTGCGGATGGCTGGCGATTCAACCTGACGGCACGATGATCGATAGTCGCATGCAATCGGGCGAATCAACGGGAGCGGGTGTATTGCTCGGCCAGACTCGCTTGTCAATCATTGACCTCTCGCCTGCAGGGCATCAGCCCATGATCAGCGACTGCGGGCGGTTTGCGATCACGCAGAACGGGGAAATCTACAACTATCGCGAGCTTCGAGAACAGCTGATTGCGCTCGGACGGAACTTCACGACTAAGACGGATACCGAGGTGCTGCTCGCTGCGTTCCGCGAGTGGGGCATCAAATGCCTGTTGCGATTCCAAGGCATGTTCGCCTTTGCGATTCTCGATCGCGCTCAGAAGCGTCTCTACTGCGTTCGCGATTTCTTCGGCATCAAGCCGTTCTTCTATTCCGAATTGTCGGGGCGCTTCTGCTTTGCGTCTGAGCTTCCGGCGATGCTGCTGCATCTAGGCACTTCGCGAACGACCGATCCGCAGCGCATCTACGACTACCTGACACGCGGTGATGTGGATAGCGGTGAGCATTCAATGGTGCAGGGAATCAGATACCTGCCTCCCGCACACTACCTCGTCGTGGATTGCGAGACCTGTCGCGTGGTAGCTAAAGAGCGGTACTGGCGGCCTTCCCTGGAAAGCCGCGATCTGCCATATCAGGAGGCGGTCAAAGAGCTGCGTGGCCTGCTAGCCACCAATATCGAGCGACACCTGCGCAGTGACGTGCCAGTGGGCGCCGCGCTCTCGGGTGGCGTAGATTCCTCCGCGATCGTCTGCGGCGTCAAGCAAGTGGCCCCGCTGGTACAGCTCCAGACGTTCACCTATGTTGCAGCCAATCAGGCCCAGTCAGAAGAGCGGTGGGCCGACATGGTGTGCGCGCACGCGGGAGCCGTCGGCCACAAGACGCAGGATGCGGAGCCTGACAGCCTCATTGAGGAAATGGAGGACCTGGTGTACGCGCAGGGAGAGCCGTTCGCGAGCACGAGCATCTATGCCCAATACCGGGTATTCAAGCTAGCGCGGCAATGCGGGATCAAGGTGCTGCTCGAGGGTCAAGGCGCAGACGAACTGTTTGCGGGTTATCTGGGCTTCCCCGGCGAACGTCTGAATACGCTTCTAAAGGCCGGGCGCCTGTTAGCGGCGGCGCGCTTCTTTCGGAATACAAGTCGCTGGCCTGGCCGCGGCGCCAAGCAGGTACTGCAGATGGCTGCTAACGCGATGCTGCCGCCGGCATTGATTCCGGTCGCGCGTCGTATCGGCGGCCGGAAGCCCTGCCCGGCATGGATGAGCGCCCGCTGGTTCCGTTCCGCCGAAATCGACCCGGCTCCAGCGTATTTGCTCGAAATGTGGGACCAAGCTGGCGGGCAGGAATTAAAAAGGGCTCTCGCACGTCGCCTATGCATTAGGGGTTTGCCCAATCTCCTGCGGCACGGCGACCGCAACGCCATGCGTTTCTCAATCGAAAATCGCGTGCCGTTCCTGACGCGCGAAATGGCCGAATTTGCAATGTCGCTCCCGGAATCCTTCCTGGTCGACGAAAGTGGGCGTACCAAGGCGGTGCTGAAGGATGCGCTGACAGGCTGGCTTCCCGAGCCAGTGTTGAACCGCCGCGACAAGATCGGCTTTGCGACCTCCGAGGCCAGCTGGCTTCGTGCGTTGGACGCTTCCCGGAGCTCACTCATCGAACAGATTGCGGCTCTGGGCATATTCGAGGTAGACACCCTGAGGGAGTTTTGGAATGGCGCGCTGCTTCGCGACGACGCGCGTTCAACTGCGTTCGTTTGGCGTTGGATAAATTTGGCCAAATGGGTGTCTCTCTTGAACATCAAACCGCCAGGTTCGGGAACTTTGTAGGCACTCCGAAAGGTTGGATGACATCGCCGCATAGCAGACGGCGAAATGTGAACCGCGAAAGCCGGTTGCCGGATATGGCGCGACCTCGCAATTACACTACCTTGATGCATTCATGTTTCGCCACAGCTGCCGCGAGATTCCGGCAGCAGCACATCTCGCTTCGTCGAGGGTCCCTCGTTCAACTGTCTCGACCGACTCGGTCGCGCGGATTTGGCCGCCACCGGCTCGATAACAGCGTCACGAGCGATCCTGCTCTCGGCTGCCGCCAGATGAATAGGCCACTGTCATTTCTGTCCTGTGACGCCCAATAAACCGAGAGGCAATTGTGATGAGAAATCGTTGGCGATGTGAACCATGAAAATATTGAGCGTACTTGGTGCAAGGCCACAGTTCATCAAGGCGGCGCCCGTTTCTCGCGCGCTGGAAGCGCAGGCGGAATTGTGCGAAATCATCGTCCATACTGGTCAGCACTACGATAGGAATATGTCGGAGCTGTTCTTTGAGGAGATGCGGATCCCGAGACCCAAATACAATCTGGGGGTCGGATCTGCTTCGCATGCGGTGCAGACTGCAAAGATGCTGCCGCAATTGGAGTCGGTTGTCCTGGAGGAACAGCCCGACTGGATGCTTGTCTACGGCGATACCAATTCGACGTTGGCGGCGGCACTCGTTGCAGCAAAGATGCAGGTCCCGATCGCGCACGTCGAGGCGGGATTGCGGTCACACAACCGGCGCATGCCGGAGGAGGTGAACCGCGTCGTGGCGGATCATCTGTCGAGCATGCTCTTTGCGCCGACGAAGACCGCTGTGCGTAACCTATTGCGCGAGGGCGTTGATGAAACCGCCATTCATCACGTGGGGGACGTCATGCTCGATGCGTCGCTGCACTTCAGACAGGTTGCGGAGCGCGAGAGCAACATACTGGCCAAAATGCAGCTGACGCCGCGGTCGTACTGTCTGGCCACGATACATCGCGCCGAAAACACGTCGGAAGCGGCCGTATTGAAGGAGCTGCTCGATATTCTGCGGGCACTCTCTAGGACATTGCCGGTAGTCCTACCATTGCATCCACGCACCAGGGATGCGGTGCGGCAGTTTGGACTGGAGAAGTCCTTGGAAGGGATAGCCCACGTGGTCGAACCTGTCGGATTCCTGGACATAATGATGCTCGAGTCCGCCGCCGCGCTGATCGTCACCGACTCCGGTGGGATGCAAAAGGAGGCATATTTTTTTCACGTGCCTTGCGTGACGCTGCGTGGGGAAACGGAGTGGACCGAACTCGTGGAGTGCGGCTTCAACTTCCTGGCCGGAGGCAGCCGCGACGTGGCTTTGCGGGTGGCGCAAGAGGCGCTCGCTGCGAAGCCGGACTGGAGTATCCAATTGTACGGCGCCGGCGATGCTTCGCGGCGCATTGCGGCGCTTTTGGCGCGACAAAAGTGACTGACCGGATACGTTCAGGGTGTAATGCCGGAAATTGCAGTGGCGAGAGCGGCATGAGGCGCGAAATACAGTCCGTATTGGTCGTGACGTCCGTGCATCCCAGCTTCGATGGCCGGATATGGAAGCATTGCAACGCTCTTGCCAAGGCGGGTATACGCGTGCATTTGGTTTGTCCATGGGATGTTCAGCCCGGAGAGAGCGTCAAGAAAGGCGTCGTATTTCATCCATTTGAGCGCTCGCGTGGCATGAGGGAGCGCCTAACCAGGCTGCCGGGTAGAATTGCCGCGGTCGTGAAGCCGCTTTTGTCGAACTGCGATCTTGTGCACATCCACGACCCGGATCTGTTGCCACTCGCGCTACGTTGGCTCAAGTACGTTCCGGTGGTTTATGACTGTCATGAGAATCTAGGTGAAGAGATTGCCCTGCGTCCGTATGTGCCGCGACCTTTGAAGCCCGTCGCTGCGCAAGCGGTGAGTGTGTTGGAAAGGCGGTTCGTGCGCCGCATCGGGTTTGTGGTAATGGTGACTCCAGCGCAGGAAGAATACTTTCAGCGCACAGGGGCGAAGCGATTGCTGATAGGGAATCAGGCTTCCGAGGATATTCTCGCAGAGGTGCGTTCGGATTGGGGAGGCCGTGCTTCAGCAGTAGTCTTTATCGGCACTCAACATGAGCGCAATGGCAGTCTGATATTCCTGCAGGTGGCGGCACTGCTTGCCCGGCGCTATCCAGGGCTGCGCTTTTTGGCCAGTGACCGGTTTCCCAGTGTGGATTTCCGTAAACATTATTTGGCGCTGGCTGCAAAGCTCGGCGTCTTGGACCGACTTGACCTTCCTGCCAATGTGCCGGCGCACAACATCATGGAGGTCCTGAATCGGGGCACGGTTGGGATAAACCCGAATCTGCGCATTCCTCAGCAAATTAAGGGGAATCATACAAAGATGTATGAGTTTATGGCGGCCGGATTGCCGGTTGTGGCGAGCGATTTGCCGCACCAGAAGACCCTTGTGGAGGCGTGCGAGTCGGGGTTATTGGCACAACCAGAGTCTGTGGCATCCTTTGCAGAGCAGTGTGGGCGCCTGCTGGAGGATACGGAGTTGCGTTTGCGCCTAGGTAGTAATGCGCAGCGAGCGTTCCGGGAGAAGTACTGCTTTGAGCAACAGATTCCCGAGCTAATCGACTTCTATTTGGAGGCTATGAACAGGAGGGGGTAAGCGGAACTCAACTCCAGTCGGCCAGCTAGCGAGCTTGCTGCGGGGCGAGTGATTCCTGTACAAGCATGCCGGCCATCCAGCCTGGCCAGTCGAAATTGGCGTACATAGAATGATATTCAAGGAGCGCCGCCCCCGCGGGCTTGAAGGCGAGCTACGGCGGCTTCGGACGGCTGCTGCGTCGCTATGCGCAAGAGATTTGGTGGCCTCCATGGCCACTTTTGGGCGTCATCCAGAGCTGCATCACGCAAAACTCGCAGAAATGCGTTACGAAGGGGACAGACCCGTTCAAACGGGTGAAGCTTGCCGGCGCGCGGACAGGACCGTCTCACCGTTCTGATCGCCGATGCTCGAGAGCCTCCGCAGTCGGGGTGCGGCGACGTTTGGATGGTATCGTGAACAAATTTAAACTGAGAGTGCGCGATTCATTGAGTGGAATGCGCAACGTTGTCAACTTCGGCGTTCGATATCGCTGGGTCAGGGCAGGCCGCAGGGTCCGTGTTCAGTGGAGCGTACGCATCTGGGCGCCGCATCGCTGTGTGCAAATCGGCGATGGTTCGGCAATTGGTTCTCGCTGCCTTATCGCGACCGATGTTCTCATTGGCCGGGATGTGATGTTTGCAGCCGAGGTCGGGGTTGTGGGACGCGATGCTCACGAATATCAGCATGTCGGCGTGAGCATGATCAGAACGCCGCGGGGCGATCGGCTGCTGACGGTTATTGAGGATGACGTTTGGATCGGGTTCCGGGCGATAGTTCTTTCCGGTGTCCGTATCGGTACTGGAGCCATCGTCGCGGCGGGCAGCGTGGTCACCCGGGATGTTCCGAGCTTCGCGATCGTGGCGGGTGTGCCAGCGCGAGCCGTCGGGTGGCGTTTCGCCGATACGAAGGTCAGAAATGAGCATATTCGGGCGCTCGCCGAACAGGGGATCCTTTCAGACCTGTCGGGTGCCGAACGAATGTTTGCGGCGCGTGTGGCGAGGAGGGGCTGAGGATGGTAGAGACAGCAATGCAAAGGCGATTTGAGAGGATGACAATCCTGGTGACGGGCGGCACGGGCTCCTTCGGGCGCACTATGGTCGAGCGTCTGCTTGCGCGCGACTGTGGGGAAATTCGGGTTCTCAGCCGCGACGAGTGCAAGCAGGATCAGATGCGCAACGAAATAGCCGATGAGCGAGTCAAGTTCTATATCGGTGACGTCCGTGATCGCGCGAGTGTGGACGGTGCGATGCACGGCGTGCACTGCGTGTTTCACGCCGCAGCACTCAAGCAGGTGCCGTCGTGCGAGTTTTTCCCGATCGAAGCCGTTCGGACCAACGTGCTGGGCAGCCAGAACGTCGTGGCCTCCGCCATCATGGCTGGGGTACGAAACTGTGTGTGTCTCAGCACGGACAAGGCGGTCTATCCGATCAACGCCATGGGGATGTCAAAGGCGCTCATGGAGAAGGTCGTGCAGGCCGAGTCGCGGCAACTCAATGGCAATAGCACGGTGCTCTCGTGCGTTCGCTACGGTAACGTCATGTGTTCTCGCGGTTCGATCATTCCCCTGTTCATGCGGCAGATCAAAGAACGCAAGCCTCTGACGGTGACGGATCCTCAGATGACCCGTTTCATGCTGTCGCTGGCGGACGCGATCGACCTGGTCGAGTTCGCCTTGGAGAATGCGAACAATGGCGACCTTTTCGTGCGCAAGGCGCCAGCTTGCACGATCGGAGAGCTGGCGCGGGTCATGTTGCAGGTCTTCGACGCGAACCTTGAAATCAAGGCAATCGGTATGCGCCACGGCGAGAAGACTTATGAGACCCTTGCAAGTCGCGAAGAGTTGGTGAGAGCGGAAGACATCGGCGATTACTATCGGGTTCGACCCGATGACCGGGACTTGAACTACGGAAAGTTTTTCACCGAAGGCAATCTGCGGGAGGCCGCCCTTGAGGATTACAACTCGCATAATACGAGGCGTATCGAGGGGACTGCGTTGCGCGAGCTGTTACTTAGTCTGCCCGAAGTGCGGCTAGCCGCCGGGAAGAGTGCGTAACGATGAGAATCGGAGTCACGGGGGGTGACGGCTTTATCGGGTGGCATCTGCGGTGCCGCTGCCTGGTCACGGGAGAAATCGAATTTGTGCCGCTATCGCGCGATGTGACGACGGACCTGGGACATCTTGCGGCGTCGCTTCGTGCACTGGATGCGGTTGTTCACCTGGCCGGTGTCAATCGCGGCGATGACGGTGAAGTCGAACACGGCAATGTCACGGCCGCGGAGACGTTGGTTACTGGGCTTGTCGCCGCGGAATTTCGTGGGCCGGTGATCTATGCGTCCTCCATCCATGCGGGTCATGACAATCCATACGGTCGCGGCAAGGCGGCCGCAGGGCGTGTCCTACAGTCCTGGAGTGATCAATCTGGTGCGCGACTGGCTACTTTGGTCGTGCCGCACGTATTTGGCGAGCACGGCCGGCCTCACTACAATTCCGCAGTCGCGACCTTCGCGTACAGCATTGCGCAGGGCAAGACCTGCGACGTGAATCACGACGGAGGGCTCGAGCTCATTCACGTCGGAGAGGTCTGCGACGCAATCATTTTGGGACTGAAGAGTGGTAGCGGTGAGCAGCGACTGGGCGGGCAGGCGATAAGCGTTGGTGAGGTATTCAACCGTCTCGCCGACCAGTGGGCTGCCTATTCTCGGGACGAGCTCCCGGAGCTGGAGGACAAGCTGGCCCTTAATTTGTTCAATACTCTCCGTTCCTACGCATATCCGGACTTCTATCCACGTCGAATTGAGCTTCGTAGTGATCCACGCGGTTCGCTCGCCGAAGTGGTTAAGTGTCACAGCGGCGGCCAGATGTTCTTTTCGACGACGCGCCCCGGAGTGATACGGGGCAATCACTTTCATGTCAATAAAGTCGAGCGGTTTTGCGTCGTGCGCGGACGGGCCAGGATCGAGATCCGCAGACTCTTTTCAGGCGAAATCAAGAGCTTTGACGTCGCCGGCGACACGCCTGCATACGTGGACATGCCGGTGTTGCATACGCATAACATTCGTAACGTTGGCGACGGCGAGCTTTTGACGCTTTTCTGGTCGAACGAGATCTTCGATCCCGCGGCTCCCGATACGTGCGCGCATCCTGTGCGGCTCGCTGGGGAGGGTAGCCTATGAGATTGCGGGTGATGACCATACTCGGCACGCGCCCGGAGATCATCCGCCTGTCGTGTGTCATCGCACGCATGGAACAGATCTTCGAGCACGTTTTAGTCCATACCGGACAAAATTACGATTATGAGCTCAACGAGGTGTTCTTCCGCGACCTGGAACTGAGGCCGCCGGATTCCTACCTGGGCATCGACGCCTCCACGCTGGGGCGTGCGCTGGGCAACATCCTGATCGAATCGGAGAGAGTGCTGACCGAGGTCAGGCCGGACGCGGTTCTGATTCTTGGAGATACCAACAGTGCGATCGCCGGGATCATGGCGAAGCGAATGAAGATCCCGCTCTATCACATGGAAGCGGGCAATCGCTGTTTCGACGAGAACGTGCCCGAGGAGACCAACCGCCGGATTATCGATCGGGTCGCGGACTTCAATCTCGTGTACACGGAGCACGCCCGCAGGCATTTGATTTCGGAAGGATTTCCTCATCGGCGCATCTATCTGACCGGCTCGCCGCTGCGGGAGGTACTGGAGCACTACCGGCCAAAGATTGAAGCGTCTGACGTGCTCGCGCGCATGCAGCTTCAGCCGCGCGGCTATTTTCTGGTGAGCATGCACCGGGAAGAGAACGTTGATAGTCGGCGTAACCTCGAGTCCCTCCTGGACGCCTTGCGTGCGTTGGCGACGGAGTATTCGGTGCCGATCGTCGTTTCGCTCCATCCTAGAACCAGGAAGCGGCTGGAGGTGCTGCACGCCGAAATACCCGAGGGATCGCTATTGTGCAAGCCATTCGGGTTCCTCGATTACAACGCGTTGCAGCGGAATGCGTTGTGCGTGCTGTCGGACAGCGGAAGCGTTACCGAAGAAGCGGCGATCCTCGGCTTCCCGGCGGTGACTCTGCGACGCGCAATTGAGCGCCCAGAGGGTCTAGACACCGGATCAATAATCCTGGCGGGACTGGAGCGCGAGTCGGTCAGTCTGGCTGTTCGGATTGCGCTGCGCGATGCCAAGGAAGAGGAGCAGCCTCAGGTGCCGCAGGAGTACACCATTACCAATTGCTCGCAGCGGGTGGTCCGGTTGATCGCAGGCACTGCGCGGCTGAGCAATGAATGGAGCGGGATCAAGGCGCTTGATCTGCAGTGAGCGTGCATGCCGTTGATTGCGAACAGGTACGACTACGATGCCGTGGTGGTCATCGGTGCCGCGCGTTCGGGAACGAGGTTCCTTCGGTCTCTGATCGGCTCCGTGCCGGATTTTGCGACGGTGCCGTTCGACAGCAACCACATCTGGCGCATCGGCAATGAGCACGCTGTGGACGACCAACTCGATGCCGCTTCGCTGACGCCGCGTCGAGTGAACATCATTCGTCGCACCTTGTGGCGATTGGCCGAGGGAGGAGCAGGGGCGCGGGTTCTGGTCGAGAAGACGGTGAGCAATGCTCTGCGCTTGCCATACGTTGCATCGGTGTTTCCGCGCGCCCGGGTCGTCCATATCGTGCGTGACGGCCGCGACGCCATCGAGTCGACCTATCGCATGTGGATGGCGCCGCCAGATCGAGAGGGTCTGGCTCGGAAGCTGCGCTCACTTCCGCTGCGGTCAGTGCCTTACGCGGCGTGGTACGCCGGAAATCTGCTGCTCGGCCGTCTGCGGGGGCGTGGGGTGAACTTGTGGGGAGTTCGTTATCCGGGCATCGCTTTGGACCTCGAGCATGAGCCGGTCCAGACCGTCTGTGCCCGGCAGTGGCTCTCCTGTGTCCACGCGGTCGAGCACTCGAAGCGGGAAATGCCGGCCCTGAGATTCCTAGAGGTCCGCTACGAGGACCTCATCGCCGATGCCGGGCAACTGGAGCGGATTGCCGCATTTTTAAACCTCGATGCGTCGGGGGCTGAGGCAGTTCACGGCAGATACGCCGCCGAATTGCAAGCTGGTACGGGGTCGCGGTGGCAGGAGACCTTCGATCCTGAAATACGACGTCAGTTGGACCAGCTCATCGAGCCAACGCGCCGCAAGCTGGGCTACTGTTGACAAGAGCGCCTGGGAAGAACTCAAGCATGTTGTATCGTCTCAGCCGCTTTTCACGCATCCACAAGGCCCTGCGTCGTATCGCTTACGCGACTCTGATGCCGCTGCCGATGCCTGTCAAGTACGGCGCTCTGGGTGCTGTACTGAGCAGACGCCTCCCATATCGTCTTGTTCAATCCGGGTCCACTGTAGTCCAGGTAGGCGCGCCCTGGGACGTGTTGCGGTCCGGACGCTCACGCGCCATCCATCTCGCGCGGATGGTCGGCCCATCGGGACGGGTCATAGTGCTTGAACCGGAGCCCCGGAGCGCGCGAGCACTGCGAGCGTTCTGCTCCCAGAACGGCTTTGGCAACGTGACCATCGTCGAAAAGGGTGCCTGGAGCAGCCGCAGCCGCCTTCGATTTCTTGAGGACCCGAGTCATCCGGCGGCAAATCTCGTGGAATCGGTCAAGGATCCCAGGAGAAATGACCTCGGTTCATTCAATGTGATCGAGATTGACGTTGATACGCTCGACAACATTCTCGAGGAGGTCGGCGTCAGCGAGACGCTGCTAGTAAGCATTACGACCAACGGCTCCGAAAATGAAATTCTTTCCGGAATGGCGCGTACGGCAGGGAACGTGCGCTATTTAGCGACGATAGGCGAGGGACAGAATTATCCGCTTCTGGGTGCATATGGATTCAGCCGCTTGGGCGGCGATGATCGCGGTTATACCTACTGGCGTTCTTGACTCTCCGGCAGGCGAATCAAAATGTCCAAACCAGAAGGCAGGTCGCCGGAATTTATCCCCTTTGCCGCGCCTACGATGGGCGAGGACGAAGTGGCTGCGGTGACCGAAGTGATTCGTTCAGGATGGCTCACGACGGGCCCTAAAGCGAGGGAGTTCGAGCGGCGGTTTGCGGAGTTCGTGGGCGGTGGCGAAGCCATTGCGGTCAACTCCGCCACGGCCGGTCTGCACCTTGGTCTCGAGGCCCTCGGAATCCAGCCCGGTGACTCCGTGCTGACCACGCCGTTCACATTCACGGCCACCGCGGAGGTTATCCGCTATCTGGGAGCGGATCCCGTATTCGCCGATATTGATCCCGAGTCATTGAACATTGACCCGACGGAGATAGAGAGGATTCTGGGCCGCCGCGCTGTCGCGTCCATCATTCCCGTGCACTACGGTGGACTCGCCTGTGACATGGCGCGGATCTGCGCTTTGGCGAAACGTCACGGCTGCAGCGTAATGACGGATGCGGCTCATGCGTTGCCGGCCACCAGCGGCGGACGGATGGTGGGCGGTGCGGATAACGACGTCGCGGTCTTCAGCTTCTATGCGAACAAGACGATCACGACCGGAGAGGGCGGGATGGTCGTCACGCGGCGTCCGGAGCTGGCTCAGAGGATGCGAGTGATGCGCCTGCACGGTATCAGCCGTGACGCGTTTGACAGGTTTCACTCCAGGAAGCCCTCCTGGTACTACGAGGTAGTTGCCCCAGGCTACAAGTACAATATGCCTGATCTCGCTGCAGCCATTGGCCTCGTCCAACTTCAGAAGGCGGAAGCTTTTCGGCAGGCGCGGGAGCGAATTGCATCTCGGTACAGGACGGGACTTGCAGATCTGCCGCTGCGAGCGCCGCCGGGCGCACCGGCGGGCGACGTGCACTCCTGGCACTTGTATGTGGTCAGGCTCGACCTGGGCCGGTTGTCGATTGACCGCGATCGGTTTATCGAATTGATGAGCCAGGCGGGAATCGGCACCAGCGTTCATTACATTCCTTTGCATTTTCATCCATATTGGCGCGATCGCTACAAGCTGCGGCCGGAGGATTATCCGTGCGCTACACGGGCGTACCGCGAAGTGGTCAGTCTGCCGATATACCCGGGACTGACGGAAGCTGCGGTCGACCGAGTGATCGCAACGGTGCGGAGCATTCTTGAGTCCTGTGCGCGCTGAGACGTTGTCGCGGGAGCTGCGGCGGCGTATGTCTGCGAAGAGAGTAATGGACGTCGTATTGACAGCGCCGGCTGCGGTCGCTCTCTTGCCCCTGTTCTTGGCGCTGGCGATCGGCATCAAGCTGGATTCTCCGGGACCGGTTTTCTATCGACAGGTCCGCGTGGGGCGCTACGGAAAGCCTTTCAGGGTCTGGAAGTTCCGGAGCATGGTTTGGCACGAAGCAGATCCCGGTCCCAAGATCACCGTTGCCGGCGACGCGCGCATCACACCCTTCGGCCAATTCCTGCGGAAGTACAAACTCGACGAGCTGCCGCAACTCTTCAATGTGCTGGTAGGTGAAATGAGTCTCGTCGGGCCCAGGCCCGAGGTGCCGGAGTACGTCGAGTGCTACCCGGAGCCGGCCCGTTCGATTGTTCTATCCGTCTCCCCGGGAATCACGGACAACGCGTCATTGGAGTTTCGAGATGAAAACGAGCTCCTGCGGTCCGAAGAGGATCCCGAGCGTGTGTACAGGGAGCAGATTCTTCCGAGAAAGTTGGCAATCTACCAGCGTTACGTCTCCCAGCGAACCTTGATCGGCGACCTCCGTCTGGTCAGCAGAACAGTGCTTGCGGTTTTTCGCGTCGGCAGAGCGCAGTGACGATTATGAAAGCGGTGGTTCGCAGTGCTCGCGCCACGGAAAACCCTGCGAAACAGGCGCCATACCGGGAAACCAGAATTGATTGCATTCCGTGGCTTTCTTGTCGACCCGCATGCGCGAGTGGTCTGTTGTGCGTCTGCTGATCCTCCACCGCTATCTGTGGCCGGAAAACCTCTCGCTGTATCCGGAGATGCTCAAGGACGTCGTCGAATACCATCGCCAAAACGACGATGAGGTTGCGGTCGTGACGGCATGCGCCATCGATGAACGCTCGCAAGACATCCGCGCTGCATGGGCGAGCAAGTACGGCGTCGAGCTTTTCGAAGTTCCTTTACGGTACGATCGTGGTCAGCCGCCGCTCATGAGGATTACGAACGCTGTTCGCCTGTGTGCTGCATTTCGTCGGGCGTTCAACCGATTCGATCCCGACGTCATCTTGGCGTCCTCATACCCGCCGATTGCATCGGCGGCCTATGTGCGGCGGTTATGCCGGCGCCGGCGGAAGTCCTATGTCTACTACTGCCAGGATATATCTCCCGAGAATCTGTCATTAATTCGACCGCAGCCACGTCCTTTGCGGAGCCTGCTCGTGTCGATAGATCGCCGCAATGTCGAAGCTGCGGCGCTGACCATAACATTGTCTGCCGATATGAAAGCGACCCTGCTGAGAAGGGCGGGAGCCGCCGGTCAAATCGCATGTTTGAACAACTACATTCCGGCAGGCACGGACGCTGCGGAAGACCGCATGGAGCAAAAAAGGAGCAGATCGGAACCGGTTTTCATCTATGCCGGGAACATGGGTCCGCTGCAGGATCTGACCACTCTGATCCGGGGCGTCGACAGGGCGCGCAGGTCATCGGAGCATGCTTCATTCCGCGTAGAACTGATGGGTTCTGGTAGGGAGTTGGAAAAGCTCAAAGCAGTAGTGGCTCGCGCAAACATCGCTAATGTTGCCTTTCTTCCCTTCAGGCCCCGCCGCGAGGCTCAGCGGGTCATCGTGAGCGGTGATGTCGGCATTGTGTCCTGTGCGCCTGGCCTTTCCCGCGTTGCATTTCCGAGCAAGATCATGTCGTACCTTTCCGCCGGCCTCCCCGTGCTAACGATTGCCGACGCTGGGAGCGAGCTTGAGCGCGTGCTTACGGAAAATCGTCTCGGACTGTCTGCGTCGGCTGGCGATCCCGCTGATATAAGTCGGAAAATTCTGGAGTTATCACGCCAAGTACGAGCCGGGTATTACGATCGCAATCACGTCAGACAAGTCTCGGAAAGGCTCTTTGGTATGGCGCGCTATTTCCGCGAGTACGATGCGGCAATAACGAGCCTGAAGCGAACCCTCAGTAATCGGGTAGGCGGTAACTGACCATACGGGACTTGCTGGCGAAGAATAGCTGATGGCCGATGATTGCAAAGCCGCGATCGATGCCTGCGGGATAGGTTGCAATCATCACCGGACGGCTTTTGCTACCGGCAATCCTGAAAATGCCCTGGTGCGTGAGTCCGTAGAGCGCTCCATCGGGGCCGAGGCCCAGCGCGTTTGGCAGGACCTCACCGATGCCGGAGACGACGAGCCGGGCCACCTCTTTTCGGGCCGGGTCGAACTCAAACATCATCTTGCCGGCGAAACCGTACACCATCCCGTTTGGTGAAGCGGAGAGGGCGGCGACTGTCGGCTGACCTGGAACCGGAACAGTTTGAAACACCTTCTCGCTCAGTCGGGGGTTCCAGATAAAGAGGGTTGCTTCACGCTGCGTTGGATGGCTGCCGGTACCACCATAAATTGATGTGCCACCGACGACCAAACCGTCGGATAGAGTGGTAAGGGCGACGATGCTCTGATCGTTGACGAGGTCGCTGTATTGGTCCACCTTCCCGTTGCTCGGATCGAGAACGCACAAAGAGCCGCCGAGGAGGCCGTATCCGGGCAGTCCCGCAATGAAGACTTTGTCCTGCGGGCCGGCAACCATCGCCATCGGCCGCCACGTGGCATTTTCCCCCGCGTAATGGATGAGCCAAGGATTGTCGTTCGCCGTCGGTCCCGGCTGCCATGGCTGATCGGGACGGTATATGAACAGAGGTGCACCTGCTGCGTAGGCAGCGCCGATGAGGCGGTTGTGCCAGGCGAGCATAGAATAGGCGTCTCCCTGCCCAATCTCCCCGAGGTCGCCCGCGTCGGTTCCTTGCGATGCGGCCCAGAACAGGTGAAACGGCATGCGTGTGCTGGCATACACGCGTCCGTCAGGGCCGGCGGCCAGGTGAAAGATCTCCTGCTGCTCACCCTGGTAGTTACCGGCATACTCGACGACCTTGCCATCGGCGCCACGACCGCGGAGCCGGCTGCCTTCAAACGAAACGTGCAGTCCGTTACCGAGATCCTCGGTCTCCAGGCGAGGTGGCGACGAGGGGATTGCCTTCCGGCCGGACAGACCAAACCATTCCTTCGCGATCTGTGCGTAAACCGCGCCATCGGCACCTCGGCCCAGCGTGATTTCGCTCGGATGTGCCTCGTTGGCGGGCAAGATGCTGAAATGCTGACCGCTCGCAATGTCATAGGCGACGAGATCGAGGCCAGTTCCAACTCCTATGCGAATGTACACAAAGCCCCCGTTGTCGGCCGCTACGTAGCGTGCGTAGTCCTGGTTCTCACTCATGCGCCCGAGGTCCTGGCTCTCTCGGGTGCGCGGATCGAAGCTGATGAGCTTTGCGTGCGGTGAGGTGCCGCCGTAGAGCTTACCGTCGCTGCCGACCGTGAGCGCCCAGATGTAGCTTTCACCCGGGCTCGGAGTTCCGAGATCCACCAGTTGGTGCGATTGCCAATCGAGGCGCATGATGTGGGCCGAAGGCAGGGTGCCGACATAGACGGCTTTGTCCGGGCCCTCCACCATTGCCCAGGCGCCGGTTTCCGTGGCGAGCGGGGATTTGAAGACTTCGGACTGTCCGCTGACGGGATTGACGGCAACGACATCGAATGGCTGCCCTACGCTGATATAGGAAGCGTAAATCCACTCCGAACCCGGCGTTGGTCCGGGGGCCACGATCGAACTGAGAATCTTGCCTCTGCCTCTGAGTTGTGCGTGGTCGCTGAATCCCGGGGGCGCCTGGGCCACGGCGACTGCGGTGGCCGCACACAACAGCAACGGGATCAACAAGAATTCGAAGGATCGACGCATTTGGTGCATTTTCAGTTCCTGCCGCACGGTTGCCGTCGTCACATCTTCACCTGGCGCGGTGTACTCCGTCACGATCTCGTCGTAACAGACCGGCACGGTGAGCTCACCCGACTCGGCGAGATGGCCCCAGTGCTTGCCTATTCGAACGAGTAGCCCGCGGGTGTTCGACAAATCGCTTAGCTCCTTGTCGCACATGAGCTGCAGATGCCAGCCACGTACCGTTTGGCGCATGGCTGTCATCGCCGCTCGGCTTACCGCCGGAGCCGCCACGATGATCTCTGCCCGCGGGGTGCGGCGGCGCGTCAACTTTTAGAGGAGCTCGCCGTTAGCAGTCACCTTGTCGTTGCGTCCCGACGCTTTGCAGTAAAGCAATGTAACGACTATCGGTTGCCCCGTTGCTTGCTTTACACTCGCTGGGCGTTTGGCGACGGACCTGCTGACAGTGCTCTCAGGATGAGGGACGGTTCGCGTCTATGTGGGGAGATGGCATGAAGAACAAAGTCGCGGCCGGGAAGCCCGCACCCCTGGGTGTTTCGGCTGCCGAAGCCATTCTCGCGCTGCCCCGCGAAGCCAAGCGTCTCATTATGGCGACAGCCGATGCGGTGGCCATCCCCACCGCCCTGTGGGCGGCACTAGCCCTGAAGTTCGATCGTCTCGACCCTGTCTTGGATCGCACGTTTGCCTATTTCCTGGTCGCGGTCGCCTCAGCCCTGCTCTTTTTCTCGGTGTTTGGCCTGTACCGGGCCGTGATCCGCTTCGTGGGACCCAAGGCGATGATCACGGTGACCGCGGGGGTCAGCCTGTCGGTGCTGGTGCTCGCCGGGTTCGACCGCTTTGTGGCCAGTCATCAGATTCCCCTGTCGGCGTTCGGCATCTACGGGGCGCTGGCGCTGCTGTACGTGGGAGGCAGCCGCTTCGTGGCGCGCGCTGTGTTCCTGCACACGGGCAACGGCAAGCCTGCGGCGCGGGTGGCGATCTACGGCGCGGGCGATGCCGGGGCGCGCGTGAGCTCGGTGCTGCTCGGAGGACCGGACTTCGAGCCCGTGGCGTTCATCGACGACAAGAAATCGCTGCAGGGCAGCAACATCAACGGCATCCGGGTGTACGGCTCCGATTGCCTGCAGGAGCTGGTGCGTCATCGCAAGATAGACCGGATCCTGCTGGCGCTGCCGTCCGCTTCACGCCGCCGGCGGCGCGAGATCCTCACGCAGCTGGAGCCCCTCGGGGTGCACGTTCAATCGCTCCCCAATCTTTCTGACTTGATTTCCGGCAAGGCGCAGATCAGCGAGCTGTGCGACGTGGAAGTGAGCGATCTGCTGGGACGCGATCCGGTACCCCCCAAACCCAAACTGTTTGGCTCCAGCATCAGCGGTAAATGCGTGCTGGTCACCGGGGCGGGGGGCTCCATCGGCTCGGAGCTGTGCCGGCAGATCATCCGGTTAAATCCCAGCCGCCTGGTATTGTTCGAGATGTCGGAGCTGGCGCTTTACAACGTGGAGCGCGAACTCGAGGAAGTCGCCGCGCATGAGAAGTTGTCGGTGGAGGTCGTGCCGCTCCTGGGCAACGCGCATCACCGCCACCGGGTGCGCGAGGTCCTGTCCACTTTCGGCGTGCAGACCATCTATCACGCCGCCGCCTACAAGCACGTGCCGATCGTCGAGTACAACGTGGTCGAAGGCATTCACAACAACGTGATCAGCACCTGGTACACGGCGGAAGCGGCGCTCGAGACCGGTGTCGAAACCTTCGTGCTGGTCTCGACGGATAAGGCCGTAAATCCTGCGAACGTCATGGGTGCGACCAAGCGTCTGGCGGAACTGGTCCTGCAGGCGCTGCAGGAGCGCACCACCCAGACACGCTTCTGCATGGTGCGCTTCGGCAACGTACTGGCTTCTTCCGGTTCGGTCGTGCCGCTGTTTCAGGAGCAGATCCGTCGCGGCGGTCCGGTCACGGTCACCCACCGGGACGTGATTCGCTACTTCATGACCATCCCCGAGGCGGCGCAGCTGGTGCTGCAGGCGGGCTCCATGGCCAAGGGGGGCGATGTGTTTGTGCTGGACATGGGGCGTCCGGTTCGCATCGACGATCTGGCGCGGCGCCTGGTGAGCCTCATGGGGTTGACGGTGCGCGATGCGAACAACGCGGACGGGGATATCGAGATCGAGTACACGGGGCTGCGCACCGCGGAGAAGCTGTTCGAGGAAC
>WNFR01000653.1_pt1 | contig 35308 bp, 34 predicted proteins | sample 5400221 | NCBI WGS metagenome assembly WNFR01 (sample SAMN13153357, study PRJNA577476) | soil metagenome | isolation source: 40 cm soil under Madrone tree | place: USA:California | collected 2016-06-14 | reverse complement strand
CTGTGGTGTCTCGATGCGGGCTGGCGATGGTTTGTCGGCCGGCACTTTGCTCGGCGGTACGCAATACATGTGGGACCCGCGATTTCCTCTGTGGGTCCGCCTGCTCTCACCGTTTTATATCATCCTCCCATTGCTGCCCTTGCCGTACTGCGCCTGCCCCCCGATCTGTACTCCGAAACTTAATCCACCTGACAAAGCTATTCATTGGAACCAAGTTTGAAAGTCCGAAGAAAGGAGGACCGAAGACATGCTCTGCCCATTTTGCGGCGACCGGCGTACGGAAGTGCTCGAAACCGTCTACCGTAGCCACAGTACCTATCGCGACTGCCGATGCCTCTACTGCAAGGCATGTTTCAGCACACGCGAGAAGCAAGTGCCTTGGTATCGCGTGCATCGAAAGTGGCCAGGAAGGCGGCCTTCACGGAAGGGTTGGCGAGGAAGTCGAATTCCGGCGCTCCGCGGGAATTGCGAAGTGGAATCATGCAACGTGAACTTCCAACTGGAAGATGTGACCCGGCATGTGGACCACATTGTGCCGGCGAGACTGATCCGGAAACTAAAAGCTGGCAATCCTGACCGCCGTGAAAACCTTCAATGTATATGCGGCACCTGCCATGGCTACAAACTCCAGGCTGACCATAAGTTGTGCTTGGGGGACCAGCTAGGCTACCTGGAGATTCTTCGCACGCACAATTTTGATCTTGCACGAGTCGAGCGAGCGCTGAGCCTTTATGGGCTTTACCGCAAGAATCCCTGATCTTTCAACGAGACCTTCCAACCGAGCGCTGGCCGCCTTCAGGCACCTTCTCCCCAACAATTCGCATCGCCACTCCAGTCACCCTGCCTATGATCTCAGCCTGGGAAGGATAGTCGAATCGGCGAACGTCTTGAGGCGATTGTGGGTGAGGGATGATGATCAACTGGCCGCGGTCCACTTGGCACCAACTGCAAACGTAGCCGTCGCGGAGCTCCACGAAATAGATGGGGCGGTCGAATTCAGTCTTCCATTTCTCAGTGCTGATCTTTCTTTGGCTGGAGTCAATCTGCACGAGCGAACCCGGCCGGATCAGCGGATGAAGCGTGTAGTCTTCGAGGCCGATATATCCGTACATCGACTTCCGCAGATCCAGATGTTGCAGCAACCCGATGGGGACCTCGTCCCATTTCTCTACCACCCGCGCGAGCAGATTCGTCCGTTCCGGCTGGAACTCCGGTTTGAACTCCACAGGCAGTGTCACTTTCTCTGCTTCCGCGGCGGGTCCGGAGGACAAAAGATGAGTCTTCGGGATTCCGACGGAGGCGTGGTCGCGGTGAGAATCGGTCAGAGGCATGCCAAAATAAGACATGATCTCGGCGAAGCCGCGACCGTAGATCTTACTCAGGGTGTGGAGCTTGAACCAGCGGGGTCTGAACTTCCCATTTTCAATGTCGGTGACCCAACTATGCGAGATGTAATACTCCTGGTTCTGTCTGTCTTGCGCGATCCCTCTGCTGCCCGCTTCTACGTCCCGAGTCGACAAGCCCAGGCGCTCGCGGAGTTCCTTCAACCGCTTTCCTGCACTGGGGTTGGACTTGCTTGCGTCCATTGGCGGGAATCCTATGCCTGCAGCCGGTCCCTGTCCAGCTACGTAACTCGCGTATATATATACACGGAATTGCTGCCGGACTGGTGTAAATCTCACGACTGGTCGCAATGGCGGTCATGGCGACGATTTATCCCTCGTGCGATAGGCGGTCCGCTATACGCGAACAAGCCGCCAACGCCAAGTGCATCGGACAGATCGCGTACGTCAGATTCTTGCAACCCGAGGCTTGACGCTTTACCAAGTCGGTCACCGATCCGCAGAGATCTTCGGCCGCTCAAGCCGCTATTACGTACCTCATAATCTTTATTACGGCCTTAGTGATCCTCTGCTATGCCCGAGCATCGAGCAATTTGTCGCCCTCAGTCAGATCTCCAACTACCGGCTGTGTGACTGGTTGGCGGTTTTCGGCTTCCATCTGGACCAGATTGCCGGTATCCAGCCGCCCCTTACGCGCACGCGCACTGTTTTCTTGGACTCCACGCTATACGATGAGAACGCGTGGATTCCATGGTTCTCCCAGAAGATCCCTGACGACGCGGTCCCCTCCATTGCGCCCCTGTCGTCATTGCTGTCGCCAACAGCACCGAAACGAGCAAAAGAATTGGTCGACTTTCGCTGCAAAGAATTTCTCTACGCCAAAGTTGGAGAGCGCGATTTGCTGGCCTTTCCGGATTTATTGCCGGGAAGTGTCATCCGAATTGACACTCGACATGCGGAACTACCTTTGGACAATACAGCGGCCCCCACACGGCAAATCTATTTGATCGAGCACAATTCCCAGCTTTTCTGCGGGCGACTACAATCGACAGAAAAGGGCCGACTCATCCTATGCTCGTCCCACTTTCCGTTTGCAAAGCTTGAGTTGGGCCGGGCTTCTGCGGCACAGGTTCATGGTGTGGTGGATGCCGAGATGCGGCCACTGACCAGGCAGCCCATCGATTACACAGCATGGGAGCCGGCACTCGTACCGCCGATAGCTGTTGTTCGGCCAACGGGTGCCCAGGCCGGTCTCAAGCACCTACTTCGGTCTTCGCGAATACTATCCGGACTCACTTTCCGAGAAGCTTCTCGCTTGAGCCGCACGATCGCACAGGTGCTTGGCGACGGACAATACTTCTCCGCGGCCGCAACACTTTCAGACTATGAAACCCTCGATCACCCACCCCGTCGCGTTCAGAAGATCATTTCGCTGTGTATCCTCTACAGCGTCCCGTTCTGGGAATTCCTTCGGGCAGCAGGCCTTCCGATTGAATCCGCCGTGGGTGACCCTATTCCCGACGAGTTGGTTCTCCGTCCCGTTCCTCCAAGGGACCATTTTTCGAGTAGGGCTCGGAGGGAGGAGTCCGTGGAGGAGTCCGGTTTTCTGCAAACGGTGATCGAAAAATGGACAGAAGTCCCTGTCTTCGCCAGACACGCCTTAGCGGTAGCGTCCGGCCTCAAACACCTCTCCCTGTCCGATGTCTTTTGGGTCGGAGGAGATTCCAATCCAGTCCATCCGTACTTGGCAAACGCCACGCTTGCGGTGATCAATCGACGCTTGAAAAAGCCCGGCAGAAGCGCAGCCCAAATGCTGTGGGAGCAGCCGTTATACGTCATTCTAAGGCGAGGCGGCAGTTTCCTATGCGGCGTTTGCACGTTGCGCAAGGACCTGCTGGTCCTTCATCCCTATCCGGAGCGGTCGTTTGTTCCGCGAAAGTTTCGCAATGAGGTGGAGGCCGAGGTAATCGGACAGGTGACGGCGATAGTAAGACATCTGCCGTAAAATCGTTGGGGGGGGGTAAAAAGCCAAGGCTTTCGCTGTTCTCGCATGGGCACGCGGCGCAAGATCAGGGCCGTTCAGAAAACGTCGCCGAGCACTGCAGCGGTTTCAAATCATGGACGAAAGAGAGAGCTACTTCAAAATGCTGACGAGGAAGTGATCACCGTGGCTTTACGAAAGTCACGTCCGCGGACAAACAACCCTATCGTTAATCTGCCGTGTGCTTGGTTGACAGGATGCGGATTGACTGATCGAGTTCGATACAATCGAGCGCCGCGTAACCCTTCAACGGTACGCCGCCGGATCCCTCTCCTACTTCACGACTCGCTGTAATTCGCTAGTACCCTCACTGCCTGATTTCCTGCGAACGACCCTGCGGATTTCTCTGAACGAATCCGATCGGCCACGTTCTCCGCCAATCACGGGAAGGTGCTGTTTCAGGAAATTGAGGTAGTCCGCTGGTGTGACGGAACCGGTCGCCAACAGCTTCGCCGCTGCCGCAGCCTGCTCGACTGCATGCGAAAGGTGAAACGTCTCAGCTAGGCGCGCGAACGTCACGCGATGGAGCTTCAAATTAGCGCGAATCATCCGATCGATTGTCTCCGGCTGCGGGGTTTCCCCATTCATCTCCACAGCGTAACCGGGATGGGCTGACCGGGTCGTGCATTCGGCGAAGAATAACTGAGTTGAAGCCATCGGTTCTCTCCAGGTTGCATGTTGGTGAGCACCAAGTCGCCGGATGCACGTCTTGATAGGGAATACGGGGAAATCGATCTTGGTGCTTTCGATCAATGTTGTGATATTTGGCTGGATACAAGACACATACCCAAGGGCACGCAGCAGTCTCTCATCGTTCAAGATCCAGAATAGAGTTGGAAGGGCGCCCAGTAGAAGGGTTTTCTGAATACGCCGTCGGACTTTAGGAGGGAAAGCTTAGCCATTCGCAACGCGGACGCGGGATCCTGTCCCCGACTCAGTTGCTGGTATAACTGGTCCATCAGCTGAGGTGTAGACGCATCGCTTACCTCCCACAGCGCGGCGATGACATTGTGGGCTCCTGCACGCAAGAACGCCCACGACAGACCTACCAATCCCTCTCCGGAGTACGCCCGTGTGCCCGACCCATTGCAAGCGGAGACCGTTACAAGATAAGCAGACAACGGATGCTTTACGATGTCACGGGCGTAGAGTTTGTAGGAATTTCTTTCAGGACTGAGGATCACCGCGGAATCAAGGGGATGCGTCCGGCTGGCAGTACCATGTGTGACGAAGTGCAAGTAGGTGAATTTCTCTGGCTTGCTGGCCAGGAACGCCATGGGAGTGGCCTCAACTCCAGAGAGAATTCTGCGCTCTGACGCCGGAAAGTAATGTTGAACAAGCGCCATCTCGGTTTCAGCGTGGCGCAGGACCGGAAATTCAGGACTGGCTTGGGCGGGGTTCCCTACCAGGAGCAGATTCCCGCTAGCAACGACACCACCTTGGCCAGTCTTCGCGGGAAGTGCTGCGGTGGGGACGCGCTGAAGCGCCTCCCGGCCTACAGGTACGATGCCTGCGCCACTGGAAGAAGCGCGTGTGCGTCCGGACAGCAGTGTTAGCGAACTGGCAGTGCTTACCGTAACGTCTTCGATCCAGAAGTGCAGCTTGGGTTCGGAAACGAGGACGGTCTCAAAATTCAGGCTGTAGAGAATTTCGTCGGGTAGCACAACCACTCGCGAACCTCTCGGAATCAGGTTCTTCACGGGTTCGATCAGAATTTTGTAGAGGTTTGCGCCGTCAGAGTCCGCCGTCTTTAGCACATCGCGCCCACTCAGCACCGCATCACGATAGGACTTAACCATAGGATCGATGACGTTCTGCGGCGGCAGCGGGATACACCTCATCGTGTTCGCGGTAACCACCCACATGTAAGAATTTTTCGGTCCGAGCGAGTAGAAAAGAATCACAGAATCCGTGCTTCGCGCGATTTGTTGGGGACGAAAATTGGGCACGGGCAGAGTCAGCGGGTGGACCTCCGTTCCGAGCCCCTCTGCGAGCGTGCGCGCGCGGCTAAGCTCGGCAACCTGCAAGGCATCGTCAGGGCGGTGCTGTGAAATCAGGAAATCAACGTAATCATCGTAGAAGGCTATCGCGGTGGAGAGAAAGGACAGCCGTAGGTCTTCCGCCCGAACCGAGGAGCGGGCCGTCTCAATGGTTTGAAGCGAATGACGAAACTCTTTTTCGGCCTTGGCAAACTGCGCCCGATCGGAATAGACGTGGGCGAGGCGCGCTTGCGCTTCCCATCGTTGGGAGGAACTTGCTTTAGGCTCGCGAATAACTTGCTGAAATGACTCTTCCGCCTCGGCGTATGTGCCTTTCCTCTCGTCGATGCGGCCGCGCACCAGCATCGATGCCACCGCTGCGGGCTGATCTGGGCCAGTGCGCTGGACTGCGGAAACTTCCCCGTAATACCGTTCCGCCAGCTCAATGTCTCCGTTTTCCAAGGCAATTTCCGAAAGGTCGTTCAAATACTCGGCCAAAATGCTCTTATCATCCTGCTTTCGCGCCAGATCCAGCGCTTGCGTCAAGACGTGCTGCGCTGAAGCGTAATCGTGCTCTTGGTAATACACGTTGGAGATTCCTGTGAGCCAATAGAGGCGGTCGCCAATCAACCCGCTTCGCGCGGACGCCTCCTCCGCCTGTTGGTAGGACGAGAGCGCACTTTCTAAATCACCCAATTCCTTATAGCTCCAGCCTATATTGCCAAAAGCCTTAGCTATCGAAGATTGGGTCCCTAACGTTTGCGATAGCCGGAGGGCAGCTTTGAACCGATCAATGGCTTCATCATAATGTTCTTGTCCCATGGCTACGTTTCCAAGGCTGCCAAGGGCGTTTGCCTGCAAGAACAACTGGTTTTGCTGGAGCGCGATGTTCAGCGCGCGGTGAAACGCAGCTGCCGCATCGTCGTATTTCTTCTGATCGAAGGCGAGTATGCCAAGTGCCTGCGCCACATCCCCGGAAAGATCGGGTTGATAAGATTGAGCAATCTGTTCCGCGGCGGCTAGGTCGATTTGCGCTTGTTGAAACTGCTGGGAGAAGTCGTGGGCTAATCCGAGGAACATCATCCGGCGAACAGCGATGTCCGAGGTCGCAAGAGCAGGGGGTAGATTCTCGCTAAGGAGCTCAATGGCAGCTTTCGTGGAGCCCCGCAGCACGAGGACATGTGCCTTTTCCACGCGGAAGCGCCACGCCCATGCCTGGTCCTTGCTGGACCACTGCCGGTATCCTCGCTCTGCTTGGTCCCAGGCAGCGTCCAAATTGCCGAGTCGTATCTTCTCGCGCACCTCATTGTAGACACGATCGGGAGCCGGATCGCTTCGGCATCCGTCCAGGGCGAGGCCGCTTGCCAGAAGAATCAGCAGAACAAACCGGGAACAGATTACGGGGCGGGCGGCCAGGGTCGGCCGTTGCTGTCGGCCTGGACGACGGTCATGCCTGCGCCGTTGGGAGATCCCAATTCGATGCGTAGCATCGTAAGCGTCTTCTGGCCGTGCTGGAACAACAGCTCGGCGAGGTAAATGTTTCCAAAATTCCGCACGTGGAACCTGTGGCGGCCATGGCGAGCTACGCCCGGACAGACCTCTTCGCCCTCGTCCAAGCATTTGAATTTCACTTCCTTGACGACCGAGCATAACAGCGAACTACGCGCTTCCGGCTTCTTTTTTTCAACTTTAACTTCGGGGTCAACCGCTTTCAAGGTTTCTACGACTAGCTTCCATAAATCGTGTTTATCGGGCAGGTTACCAATGGCGCCGAAGGTGTCCAGTGAAAGAAAGAGTTCATGGTGCAGGCTTACCTGAACAGCGCACCCGGCAATTCGCAAACCTTCAAACCTGCTGCCGATCAGACTAATGCGTGCTTCGCCATCCGCCTCTTTATCGTCTGCATCGTAGACGGATGTAAGGCGCGCCACGATGCGATCCGCTGTGATGACATCGAGGATGTTTAGGCCTTCGACAGTGGATGTCACCTCAGTGGTATGCGCGATTCTCGCCTGGCCTTTGGCGTCTTTCAGTTCCATTTCGCTTCCGAGTACGTGGGTGTACCCCGCCGTGAAGGACACCAGATTATCCAGCCGGAAGTTGTCAACCCGAGAATTGCCGACGCCTCCGATGCTCGGCAATGTAGAGGGCGCTTGCACTTCGATCACGCGCTGGAATGGCCGCCAGAACTGCCCGCTCAGAGCATGAGCGCTGGCGTGGTAGTGAAACGTATGCTTGGACTGGGAGTTTGCGTTCATGGAACACCTCGCTCGTACAATCTGACTCAGGAAACCTAACTCAGGGAAGCACTTCTACTGAGAACGGAAGCCGCTCCAGTTCATTGCGCGGGCCCTCAGTAACCGGCGGCGAGCCCTCGCCAAGGATGACCAGGCTGTATTTCCCGGTCTCGAGAGCGCCCTTGGGAAGAATCAGATGCACGGCGCCCTTCGCTTCAGAACCGGAGATATGATTCTCATAGATCGTGCGACCCCGAGCCTCCCGGATTTGGCAAAGATAGTTGGCGAACTCCCCCGTCGCAGGAACGTCGATTTCCAATACCGCGGACCTGTCTCGATGGATCTGAAAGGTCTTAGTGCCTTCACCGCGAGAGTTGGCGCCGATTAGGGAGACAAAATCCGCGTTTTGTACAGTCGCCAGCGCAGCCGCCTCCCGTTGCAGTTTTGGAATTATGACAACGTTTTGGTAAACCAAGACCAGGAGCAAACCGATCAAGGCCGGCGCTGCGATGGCAGGACGCAACCAACCGAACCACTCCCTTGGCCGCCTTCCCTCCACAATCTTTATGTGGCTTTCTTTCTCGAATAGCGCGCGGGCCCCGCCGGCAAATACCGCAGAAGCTTTCACATCGCTCGCGCACTCTTCACACGTAAAGTAGTGCTCCTCGTACTGTTCGCGGAGTTCCGGCGAAAGCTCTCCGAGGACATACCTCTCCGCGGCCTGGAGGCGCAAAGCCTCAGAATGGTCCATAAGGCTCATCCAATGAATAGTGTGCGCGCAAGCTGAAACGTTTCACGACGATTCCCTGGCGGTTGCGCCGCTACGCGTGACAACCTGATCTTTGAGATAGAGCAACCTGAATTTGTCCTTTGCACGGTGGAGCAACACTCTCAGGTAACCCCGGTCTACGCCAAAAGAACGACAGACCTCATCTTTGTCCTTTTCCTCCAAGAAGACAGCCCGAAGCAGCTGCTGGTCTCTTTGTGGCAAATCACCCAGTATGCGGCGGATGTGCTCTTGGGATTCACGGGTGACCAGCAAGCCTTCCAGGTCCAGCACCTTATCAACCTTCTCCAGGTGAAAGTCCTCCAGCGGCTGAGTGCGCGAACGCGCACGGTAGAATTCCATCAAGACATTGTTGCAGACCGAGTTGACGAAGGCTCCGAGGCGTTCTGGCTCCCGTACGCCACCCTGCTTGCGGAGTGCCGCGATGACGCGACTGAATGTTTCCTGTCGAAGCTCGTCGATTGTTTCTGGGGCTAGCCTGCGGGCGCGCAGCTTGATCCCTAAAAGCTGCTCAAAATAGGAGACAAAGTGGAACTCGGTCGAAGGATCACCATCGCGCAACCGCTCTACGTACGCACGGTCGAAAGCGAAAAGCTCCACGGACTGTTCCCCCACGCCTGCCTTGTGGCATGGGAGTATAGCGTTGCTGGTATTTCGTAGCAATGGAACCGCCGGCGAAGATTTGTAACCGAATTCCTGAAACGGAACGCGCGTCGCCGTCACTAATAGGCAATAGGAACCCGTGCCCCTGGGAGTCCTAATATGGAGCGCCGCCGTCGCGACTCCAAGCGTGCGTACGCGGATAGCGCACCCATGATGCCCTCGGGCAATGGGTGCGCTTATCTTCCCTAGGGGGAAAGTGCCATGGAAAACGAAACCGTTTTCGAGCGACCGCAGCCTTTGGCCGCACTGTGTATTGATTTTGTGGCAAAGCCAGAAAGAGTGCATCACCTGAAGAGTACCCTTCCGGCGGCGTTCCGAGACAGATTGGGGCAGGTGGCAGGATTTGTGGGCTGCTTAGTGATGATTTCGGATCGGGAAGCTCGGCTGGTCAGCGTAACCACGTTTTGGGCGCGGGCGGAGGGGACGACCTGCCGCAGCAAGAGAGCGCGATGGGTACAGGCACTCCTAATTCCCTACGTGGACCATTGTTTGCGGGTGCAGACCCTAGACGCGTATGTGGGTGCGTTGCGTTCGGCCGGGGGCGGGATTGTTGAAAGGGAATCCGTTCCCCGGGCTAAAGCCCGCTCGGAGAAAGAGCTTTCATTCTGTGTAGTGTAACAACGTCGATCTCAGGCATTGGGACGGGCCAAGATGGGGAAGCTAACTGTGAACGGGACCAGGGAGTGCAGCTTGGATTCGTGTCAGGATCCTGCTGTGATTCACTTTGCTCAGCGAGAGCTCTGCCTGCATCACTTTCTGTTTCGCTGTTATGAGGATTTGAATCGACTAGATGCCAGAACGCGCGGCTCGCAACTGGATCGTTCCGGAGCGGCGACGCTGAAAGGTTTTGTCGAAGAATGCTCACAATGCGCGTTGGAGGTGAGCCTAACGTGCGAACGTCTGAACAATCTGCAGCGTGCCCGCCTGCTGGACATTCTTTTGTGGGCGGGTGAGCTCTTTCGAGAACGACGTGGTCTCGGTCCATCCTTATCCGGATCGTCCGTTTGCCTTCCGACAACTTAGAAAGCGGAGTTGACGCAGGGCGATGGGACAAGTCGTGACCATCATCAGACAATGGCCTTAGACCTATTGTTTTCGGCGACTCCCAGGCTCAGGACATGTCTCGAGTGGCCACGCGAACAGAGCTGGTCGGCACGCGGTTGCTGTATCCGCCTGCCCGCTGAAACGCGGACTCGTGAACGAGGGCATTTTCCGGAATAGTCCTCCTTCGGTACAGGTTCATGCCCCATCGTTCTGTACCGGTTTTCCAGTCGTAATGCTTTTTCCAAACAAATTCTGCGAAGTTCCAAGCTCCTTTGAGGGATTCGTGAGCGACGGCTCCGGGATCGGGCGCAGCGTATTTCGTGCCAGGTGTTTTCCCCAAGATCTCGTCGCGCTTGACGGAGTTGACGAGTAATCCCGCGGCTGCAGCCTCTGCCACCATCCATTCGAGTGCGATCTTCGAAAGTCCGCTCTCCGCCTCGGCATAGCCTCCGCCAACATCACAATGCACTCCCGGGAACCATACCTGTTGAACATCCTTCGGTCCCCAAGGCAGGGAGGCGTTGTCGGAATGCCTCCACAGATGGTTGCGGAAAAATGCCCTCCGCTCATCGATAGAAACGGCCTGCCGGCCAATTTGAATGTCAGGATTGCTGGTCACGTAAGGCAGTTTCAGAGGATTCTCGATCCATCCGACTGAGCTGACCGTGTCCCAGACGCCGACGAACCAAGGGCCGCAACTCGGACGGGACAGCGTCGCTTTGAACTCTCTTGCAAGCTCGAAATACCGGGCCTTTGCGGCTTGGTACTTGGCAGCGTTTCCACTCTCACGGTTAATACTCGTCAGCATGCGAATCGCGTAGGGAACCAAAGGCTCGTTCCCGGGGCGAATGAGGCCGTACATGTGAAGCAAAGAGGCAACTGCTCGGACCGTGTACGCTCCCCTACTGAAGCCAAACAGGAAAACCTTGTCGCCTTCGCAGTAGTTCTGCATCAGGAACACGTAGGTATCGCGAATGTCATTCGCCAATCCGTAGCCGAGAGCCATTCCAAGTAGCTTCGTGATTTTTCTCGAGAACGTTGTCAAGGCACCGGCCGGCTCCATCGTGCCGAGGCCGGGATGATAGTAGGTGGCTTGCCGGGCCGGGTCCTGCTCCAGCATGCAGTACAATTTCACGACATTGGTGTTGTTCTCGGCGAACTCGTTGGCCGTACCGTCGCAACAGAGCACTAGATTCTTCAAGCTTCACACCTATCGCCCGGCCGCGAGTGTCGACCAAGCGACTCTCGATCCCAGGCCCCTAGAAGGGGGATATCAAACTGTCAGCAGCTATGGCAAGTTGTCAACACCCACCCACTGTCCATCATTGAATACTTCAATCTTCGTGACCGGATGAACTTCCCGGAGTCGTCGAGCTGCCTCTGAAACCGTGCACAGCGGAAGCGCTCGAATTTGAGCTGCAAGTCGTCCCCGTTTAGAGTGAAGATTCCGTGGATCCAATCGTTCTAATCCCGGGAATGTGATTTCTCGACATTTCTACTCCCCCGCCGCAGTCCTGCGCACCGCGTCAGGTAAACACGCCGAGTCTCTTGGCGGCAAAGTCGAGGACGCGGGTTCCCGCAAAGCCGCCGACAATGCCGACGACAAGCACGCTAATGAGGCTGTGAGCGATCATGGAATGCGTTTGGGGGACGACCGCAAAGACGCAGAGCCAGACGAGAACGATAGCGCCGACAATACCGATGAAGATCCTCCACCAAACGGAGCGGCCGCCCGGAGTATCTTTTGCGGCAATCCCGCCGACCATGCCGCCGATCAGACACAGAGCCACGACGAGCCAGATGGATATCTCAACGGCGATGCGCTGCTTGCTGTGGCCAGGCGTCCACATTTCGAGGTTGGCTGTACCGCGCCAGGTCGGCTCGAGGAAGACCGTAGCGGTGCCGTCGTTGGCGGACACATCAAACGACGCGGGCTCCACGTGGAGCGTCGGATTGGTACTGGAGAAGTTAACGTGGCGCTTGTGATCGGTCTGAATACAGCGACCCTGGTCGTCGAAGAAGCACCCGACGAGTGGTTCGCGGTCAATCAAGGACATTTTCACGACGTGGTCCGACGTGACGGGGCCGAAACCATAGATTGGCGGGGCAAGAGAGATCTTGATGGTGGAACTCCCCTGAACGGGAACGCTTGGTGCAGAACGTACGATGGAAATGCTGGCTGCCACGACGGAGGCGGATACGAGTCTGCCCTCGGCGGCGAATTCCCCTCGATGGATGACCATCGGCTGAGGATTGAACGTGCCATTGGACCACGACATCCAGAGGAGAATATCGGAAGGGGCACCTTTTCCGTTGGGAGCCATGTAATAGACGCTCACTCGGGCGAAGTCTTTGCCGTCCGCGAGAATTTCGTCCTTGCCAGTGGAATTGACCAGGAGCAATTGGGGGGTGGCGGGCGGGGCTGCGGCGCCGGAAACAGCGGCTGGCTCTTGCGGTTCCGGCAGGTATGTCTCAGGAGAGGAGGAAGTGTTCCAGGAAGCGGAGATCAAGCGCGGTCGAACGTCCGGGGCGCCGAGAAGTTGCTGGAACGAAATGCCATGGGGCGTAGGCTTCTTGGCGATGGACTTGGCAGGTTTCGAGGACAGACCGACGATGAAAACGGTGTTACCTGCGGGGAGAAGTGAATCCGTGGATTCAGTGACGCGGAGGCGCACGATGCCGTATTCGGAAGCGACGAACGCGGCGATGCCGAAATTCTGTCCCCTCGGAATGACGACAGTTTGCCGTTCGACTTTCTTGGATGGAAAGGTGATTTCGAGGCTAACGGTGCACGGATGGTCCCACGTGGAAGGCTGATTGTCCGCATTGCGCATGAAGACTTTGAGCGCAACGTTGGAACGGATGGGGGCCGAGGCGGCGTCGGGCTGGACATCGAGTTTGATGGGACCTGCAGCAGCGCGGGTGGCCATTTGGCGCATTTGGGATTGCGCTTGCGGGGCCGGTGTAGCGGGGAACGCAGTAAGGGAGGCAGGCCAAAGAATAAAAAGCGATGAAACCGTTAAGAAAGCGTAGGAACGCTTGCGAACTGACATAAACACCTCCCGGCAGCACACGGTTGGTTGTGCGCCTTTGCGTTGTGCTCCGAACCAAGAGAAGGACTTAGGGAGTGGTGCTGGGAAGGGAACAAACGTTTCAGGTGGATGAGATCGCTCGGGGTAGAAGCAATGAAATGTTAAATTTGAGCCCGAAGCCGGCGCCGCGTTTTGGACACCGAGTGAAATCTCTCGAGATTACTTGGACACTCATGAAACGGTTTCGCACTTCGCAGCACCACCATAAGGTGAGCAAGCGGCGGCCGACGGTGGCCAGCTGGTAAGAAACTTGAGATGTAGCCATAGATGCTCTGGAAAAAGATGTATCTGTCGCCCGGATAGCCCAAGAAGGTTTTTCAGGTCAGGTCGATTCACGTCGCGAGTGCAAGAATCCGAGCAGGTATTTTTGCTTCTATGTCCTCGTCCGCCCATGTCGCAGGTGCTGAGACGCCAGTAATTACTGATGCTGTTGCCCAGGTGCGAGCGTTGCGAATCAATCCGAAGCTCTTCTCGAGAGGTGTTCCGTTACATGCCTTGCAAGAATTGGAGGTGCCCGATGTTCACTAGATTCGCCCGCTTCATCCAAGCGTTGATTGTTCTGTCTGCTTTCGTTGGGTCTCTCGCCCCGCTTCAGGCTCGATCGCCTAGCCAGCAGGGAGGCCTACCTCAGAAGGAACCGCCGACCCACCAGGTTTTGCCACTGGACCCGCTAACGCCTGCCGAGCGGAAATTCGCGGAACAAATTGCTCGGGAAGACTCGAAGGTCCGCGAATTACTCGGGAACCGCCCTCAATTAATCTCCATCGCCCTGCTGTTCTTGAAACCAGAAGGCGAGCAAGTGGCCGTGCCAACGAAGCCGGTCGCCATCGACCGCCACGCGGAGGTTCTCTTCCGTCGAGAAGACGAGGCGGGGGTACGCGCCGTCGTGAATCTCTCGAAGCGATCACTGGTTGCCGCAGAGCGTATCACCAGCATGGAAGTGCCTCTCACTCCTGAAGACATCAGCCAAGCGGCAAAGCTCGCATTGGAGGATGCCGAGCTCCGCAAGGCTCTCGGAGACGAGGTCAAAGGTTATTCCGCAGCGGCAGAATCCCCGGGCGCACGGGCGCAGCAGTTTGCGATCACAGGATTACGCCTCTTCAGCAAGGGCGAAGACGATCCTTGCACCAGGCATCGCTGTGTACAGCTGATGTTCCGCCGCGGACGCGATTACCTTGCCGACACAACGGTGTGGGTAGATCTAACCGAACGCCATGTCTCTGTTGAAAGGGGGAAAAATGAAACGCACTAGGCTCCTCGCTGCCATTGCTATTCTCTCGGGCTTGTTGGCGGTCCCTCGCTGCGCACCGGGCCAAACCCCGCCTCCCTGGATGCCCTGTTCGGGAATCAATCTGGTCGACCAGAAATTCCCGGTGAACGGTCCTGAGGAGACACACTGGCGATTTTGCATGGAAGCGGCTCCCAAAAACGGGCTCATGATTCACTGGGCCTTCTTCCGGAAATCGCTCAACGCACCGTGGTTGCGGCTCTTCTGGGATGCGCGGGTCTCGGACATTTTTGTGCCATACCATTCCGGCTCGCCGCGCTACTACGACATGTCGAGCTTCACATTTCCAATGACACCGATCGGCGGTGCCGACTGCCCCGCCACAGTCGGAGGAACGCCGCTCGGAGGGAACGTTTGCAAGGAGGTGCGTGACCGCGGGCTGGCGTGGAAGGATGACGCAAACGTCCGGCGCGGGCAGGAGCTTGTTCTCTGGGGTGCGCTCGACGCCGCCAATTACAACTACGTAATCGAATGGACCTTTCGAGATGATGGTGTCGTACTGGGCCGCGTGGGAGCTACGGCTGTAAACCTCCCCGGCGTGCCGTACGAAACCCACATGCACAATCCAATCTGGCGGTTGGATATCGACTTGAACGGCTTTCCGGCTGATTCCGTAAGCTTCGGAACACATTCGGAAACCGGTGCAACCGCGAATGACAGCGATCCCGTGATCAGCCAAGAAGGCCCGCGGGATTGGAATCCTCACGCCTTCAACTCGCTCGACGTGTCCGACGCAACCTTGGTGAATGGTCACGGCCATAAAAGCTACTACCAGCTCATCCCCCTGCCGACAGGAGGACTCTCTCGGCATCAGGAAAGCTTCACGCAACACGATTTCTGGGTGACCACTTACAACGGCTTGGAGTTGTGGGCCGCACAGCTCCCGAATTACGTGAATCCGCCGCAGAACGCTGCAAATGCCGACATAGTCGTTTGGTACAAAGGCTCCATTCATCATCATCCCCGCGACGAAGACGGTGAATACATAGGTCATTATTGGCACGGCGAGGCTTTGGTGATGTGGACGGGCTTCATGCTGAAACCCCACGACCTATTCGATCGAACTCCCCTCAATCCCTGACCGCCCCTGAAAAGGAGTTTCGCGGGCACCTCTGGGGGCTTGACTCCCAATAAGAGAAGCCCGTCTGACCGTTACGCGCCTGTTAATACGCCGAGTGGGCCAAGAACGTCCGACCACTTTTTTCGTCAGGAGCGAGAGAGCCTTAATCACAAAATGTAATGATCACTCAGCAAGAACCCGAGGGAGATCGCTCCGCGAGCTGCAGCTGCCGCTATGTCCTTCACAACAGCGTTAACGCGTCCCTGAATCACTGATACGGCGCAGTTTGCGCGGTACCTGGACTTGCAAGAACGGTGAAGGAAAAGCACTGAAGCAGTAACAAAATAGGATTTGACCAGGTCCCCATCGAATCAAAATCACACAACTCCGAAAGAGAAGCCGGGATCTTTGACGGCGAATGCCGGATTAATCCGAGGACGATGAACTTGTCTCCCAATGCACAATGTGATAGGCGTGAATAAACCGCGATGGTCGCGCCAGGCGCAACGGCTCCCGTTAGCTCGATTTCGTGTGCTGCTTTGGTATAGGTGTTGCTCGGATCACCCTTGCCAGAAGCCACTGAGGGGTTACAAACCTCGCCAGCTTTTATCGCGGCTCCACGGTCTTAAGGAATGCAGCGACCTTCGCCTGGTCGATCAGGGCTTTTTTGAACCTGTCCTTGGCATCGAAAACAGCATAGGCTTCGTCACAGTATTTCGTCACCCATGCCCAGGTCATCTGTTGCTTACGTCCCCAAGTCACGCAAACGGGTCCTGCGGGGGTATATCCTGAAACATAAACGTAGTGACCGCCCCAAGAGCCAGGTTCAGAATCAGGCCCGGTAGTCACGTCCCAGGGTTGTCCTGTTTGGATTTGGCTCTTCGCGTCGTTGGGGAGTTGAACGCCAAACCCTAGGCCAACATCTGCATAGACGGCTTGGCGGACCTCGCCAGCATTGGTGAAATTGACTTGGGCGAAGGCCTGAATTTTGTACTTGTGATTTCCAACCGTCCACCCGTTGTGACGCCACTCCTTGAGAGAGTCAAGCACGACCAGGCCTGTATCGGGGCCGCCCGTCTCGTTGAAGTATTCCTTCAGCACGTCTTGGTCGCCGATCATCAGGACCGACCCTTGCTCGATATCCTCGAAACGAAGGGTCTGATGCGCCCTGCCCGCAATGACACAGTCCCCGTGAACGTCATTGCCGAACATCGGAGTCGGGATGCCCGGATGGGTTAGGTCGAAGTCGTAAGAAGATGGCAACGCCGGTGCCGCCAGTAGGAGTGATGCGAATTTCAGGTTTCGGTCGTCCTTCTTGGCCGGAGCCTTGCCGAGTTTAAAGAGCTTATGTGCTTGGATGCCCTGCGCTTGAATGCCGGGTGCTGTAGCCATAAATGTCCTCCTCATCGATTTCTGTTTGGAGCGCGCTGGGTAGCGCTCCTGTTGATTGAGTGGTGACGCAAAGAGGTGTTTCGTTACAGCCGAGTTTTTTGGGACAAAAAGTGAAAGAGGCCAGGCGCGTCATGCGTGTGGGTTCTAGCTCGGGGTCTGACGAAAGCTCGTCCGGCCAAGACAGGGGATGACGGACGATTTTTTTTAGCGCGACACGCTGATTGGGAATGTCGGACATGCTACGGACCGCGCCACACCTCGGAAGGTGATAGCTCGAGGGCTGGTCGCGACCCACAAACGGGGTTGATTGCTATCACTATCTACACCGATTGCTGAATCTTGGTGAAAAACGTGCGAAATAGGTCCGAAATGCGAACGCTGCGCTAACTCCCGGTCCTGAACCCCCGCTCTATCCCATGGCTGTAACAGGCTCTTAGAAGGCGGGCGATTCCTTTCCGAACAAAAGTAGATGTGAGTGGATTGCGCTTCCCTCTGGAGCCACAGTCGGCAACGGAACGGAGTCGCAAGCTCACCCATCAACCCATGTTCAGAATCTCGAACGACGTACACAGCACGCAAACCCAAGACGGCTCGATTCTGCTCGACGTTCACCACGGCGAGATGTTTTGCCTGAACTTGGTAGGTTCCAAGATTCTTGAACTCCTGCAGTGCGAATATGACGAAACACGCATCGCCGAGGAGATTAGTAAGAGCTACGGCGTAGCCAAGGATATCGCAAGCCGCGATGTGCGTGAGTTCCTCGACGCTCTTTACCGTCACCACATTCTCCAACCACTGCGACCGAACGGAAGCATTTAGTGGCTTACAAAAGCGAGGCAGTTATGGACGAATCTATCAACCCTATCAACGCCGAACAAGACACTTACCGCTTACTCATCACACGGCGAGCCGGCTCCGAGATTCTTGTGCTGGGAAATGGGCCGAGCTGGTCCTTACCGCGGACGGAAATTCCTTCTCGGCAAAGGCCCGCGGAACAATTGACTGCGGCGATCCGCAAGAGCTTCGAACTCGAAACCTATTGCTTATTCGTGCCAAGCCCCCTCTCATCAGTGCGGCCAGAATCGAATGCCAATTATGCGGTGATGGAATCGGTTAAGCAGAACGATCCTGCTCCTTCCGGAACTTACTGGATGCCTGCCGACGTTCTTGATCCCTGTTGTGATGTGGAGGAAGCAAGGGCGGTCAGTGAAGCTCTCGGCGAGCTGAACTCCTATGCCACGGGAGAAAAGCGAGGACCGTTGGGAAGAGCGGGCTGGCTGCGGGAGCTCTTCCAGTGGACGGAAGAGCAAATCGCGCCACTCGGCATCCGCCTTACCGGCAACTTCCGCCAGTTGAATGCTAGCCCGACGTTCAGCCTCATTCGCCTGGAAACCAACGGTGCCGCGCTGTGGTTCAAGGCTACCGGCAAACCGAACGAGCATGAGCTAGCGGTTACGTTGTCACTGGCGCGTTTGTTTCCAAGGTATGTGCCCCGCGTTCTTGGACTCCACTCGGCTTGGAACGGCTGGCTGTCGGCGGAGGCACCTGGCATCGAGCTTGACGAGATTGCCGATCTCTCCGCGTGGGAACGGGCGGCGGAGACCCTGGCCGAGCTGCAGATCTCTTCGATCGGAAAATGCTCGGACTTGATTGATGGAAAGTGCAAGGACTTACGGCATGCACGGCTCACTGAACGGATCGATCCTTTTCTTGCGCGGATGGAGGAATTCATGGCCGCGCAAGAAAAGCCGTCGCCGGCACCCCTGGCGAGATCGGAACTCGCTTCCTTGCGGGAAGGTCTTGCGGAAGCCTGCGAGCTGCTCGAAAGCTTCCATCTCCCAGACACATTGGGGCATATCGATTTGAATCCTGGAAATATTTTGGTTTCTGCCGAGAGCTGCGCCTTTCTCGACTGGGCCGAAGGGTGCGTGAGCAATCCATTCCTTACGTTCGAGTATTTGCGGCAACATGCTGAACGCAGCAGCCTCGAGGGGCCTGCCGCCGGCGCGCGGATCACTGCTGCCTACCTTCGTCTCTGGCAGGCTTTCTTCTCCCCGGAAGGGCTGCGGAGAGCCATGGCAATTGCTCCGCTGGCAGCTGTCTTTGCCTACGCCGTGGCGAGCGATCGATGGCGCTCACCGGAAACTCTACGTGACCCCGCAGCTGCGGGCTATCTGCGCAGCCTCACACGACGCATGTACAGGGAAGCCATACGGATGGCGGAAAGGAGTGCGCCGTGCCTGGAATCGCTGTAGCTCCTCCACCTTCAGCTGTCGAACCAGTGACGGAGATTCTTCACGGTGTCTCCGTCACGGATCCTTACCGCTGGCTGGAAGAGCAGGACTCTGCGCGAACCCGCCGCTGGATTGAGGAGCAAACGCGATATGCACGGAGTTATTTAGACAACTTGCCTGGGCGGCAGAAGATCCGCGAACGCATTCGTGAATTCCTCGCTGTGGAGACTTACGATTCCGTTCAAAAAGCGGGGAATCGCTATTTCTTCCGGAAGCGTCTTCCCGAGCAGGAACAGCCGAGCATCTACCTCCGTGAGGGTGCGGACGGAGAGGATCGCTTGCTGCTCGACCCCGCACAACTGGGCACGGGAAACTACACCGCGGTGAAACCGTTGCGCGTATCGCCCGACGGCCGGCTCTTGCTCTATGAAATCAAACAAGGAGGAGAACGGACGGGAACCTTCGCGTTGCTGGAAATCGAAACACGGACGATGCTCGCCGATGTTCTGCCACGGGGTTATCTGCGGGGCTTTGCTTTTGCGCCTGATGGAAACAGTTTCTGCTACGTCCACGAGCCGGTGGATTCGAATAGGCCGTTCTATCGCGCCGCGTATCGCCACGTTCTGGGCGCCAGTTCGGACCAAGACGAAGAGATTTTCTGTGCGGGCGACAGTGAAAAGATCCGGCTGAGTCTTGTCTCCGACGGAAATCGTCTCGGGTTTCTGGTGTACCGGTTTGCGAGCAAGACACGAACAGAGTTCTACCTGCGAACGTTTGAAAAAGAACGGTCGACGCAAACCTTCGTCGCAAGCGCGGATTGGATTCTGAGCCCGTTGCTGGTCTCCGGAAGAATTCTGGCCCTTACCGATCGCGACGCCCCGAATCTTCGCGTCGTGGAACTGCGACTTTGCGGAAAGAAAGAAACGGAGTGGGTCGAGATTGTCCCGGAGAGCGAGGCGCGAATCAACCAGTGGCTCGTTGCTAAAGATCAAATCTTTGTCTCTTACGTTCGTGAGTCCGGAACCAAGGTGTGCATCTTTGACTTCGCCGGCAGAAAGACTGGCGAAGTGCCGCTCCCGCAAGACCATAGCATTCGGTTTTTCGGCGGCTCTGCGGAGAACGACGAGCTGCTCTTCGAAGCGGAATCCTTCGCAGAACCAATTCGGATTTGGAGATACAGCGAAGGGATCGGTGAACCAGCGTTTTGGGTCAAGAGAGTCGTTCCCTTCGACACGGCTAATTACGTCCACACCACAATTTGTTATCCATCGAAACACGGCGTGCAAATCCCCATGTTCCTTTTCGGCCGCGGCGATGTTCTGGAAGGCGGCTGCCATCCGGCGATCATGACGTCGTACGGAGGGTTCGGTGTTTCCGCGACGCCGCAGTTCAGCGTGTTTGTCGCTTACCTGGTGGAGCGCGGATGCCTGTTTGCGCTCCCCCGCATCCGCGGCGGATCGGAATTCGGCGCCGACTGGCACACAGCTGCCACGAGGCTAAACCGGCAAGTAGCGTATGACGATTTCCTGTCCGCGGCCGAGTGGCTCATCGTAACCGGACGCACTCGCGCGGATAGGCTCGCCATCTTCGGGGGTTCCAACTCCGGACTCCTGGTCGGCGCGGCCATGACGCAACGGCCCGAACTGTTTCGCGCGGTTGTGTGCATGGTTCCGATGCTTGACATGCTGCGGTATCACTTGTTCGACAACGCGCACGTCTGGCACGACGAGTATGGCACAGCAGAAGACCCCGCGGACTTCGCTACCCTTCTGCGATACTCCCCCTACCACCAGGTCCGCGAGGGTGTGGCCTATCCCGCCACGATGATGGTTTCCGGAGATGCCGACCGCAATTGTAATCCGCTGCATGCGCGAAAGATGACCGCGCGGTTGCAAGCGGCCACTGCCTCCGCCAATCCAGTTTTTCTCGACTACAGCCAGTTCCGCGGGCATTCCCCGGTTCTTCCTTTGAGCGCGCGAACGGACGCACTGACCGATCGGATGGTTTTTCTTTGCGACCAGCTGCAACTGCCCGTGTGAAAAGGGGAGTTAACATGTCATTTCTTGTCCTGAAGGCGTACCTATTGCTGATCCAATTCGATCTGTATCTGGCGCGTGGAAATTTCACCGGACTTTACGACGAGGTCCGAAGGTACTCGACCCGAAAGAAGACGGCTTCTGCGGATGAGATCAAACGGATTTGCTCAGCAATGGACATGGCTTGTATCTGGTATTGGAAAGAGGCGCTCTGCCTCCAGCGATCAGCGGCTACAGCGTGCCTGCTCAAACGGTATGGCGTACCAGCTCAAATGGTGATTGGAGCGCAGCAGATGCCCTTCAAGGCCCACGCCTGGGTCGAGGTCGCGGGCGTCGTGGTCAACGACAAGCCGTACATGCCAGAAATGTACGCAGTGCTCGACCGATGCTAAGGACGTGTCCACGATCTGAAGCGGGGAACTTATGAGCGTGCAGTTCGGAAGATGGAACTTCGATAGGCGGCCGGCGGACCGTGAGTACCTAGCAAGAGCCGAGGGGATGCTCGCTACTTACGGCCCGGACGGGGGAGGTGCATACATAAAGGATAGCGTTGGAATCTTATTCCGTGCCCTTCATACGACCAAGGAATCTCGGAGTGAGGCGCAGCCGCACATCGCGGCCTCCGCTGCGGTTCTCACTTGGGACGGTCGGCTGGACAACCGTGACGAGCTCGTCCGCGAGTTGAGCAGTGTCCTGGACACGCGATCGACTGACGTTTCCATCGTCGCGGCGGCTTACGAACGGTGGGGAACTGCCTGCTTTGCGAAGCTCGTTGGGGACTGGTCTCTTTCCATCTGGAATCCGAGGGACCAGTCGTTGATCCTCGCGAAGGACCCTATCGGGACGCGCCATCTTTATTATTCGCTCGATAAAGACCAGGTCAGCTGGGGCAGCATTCTCGATCCTTTGGTCCTGTTGGCCGGAAAAGCTTTCGCCTTAGAGGAAGAATACATCGCCGGCTGGCTTTCACTTTTTCCAGCCACGCATTTAACTCCATACGTCGGGATCCATTCCGTTCCGCCTTCCTCGTTCGTATGCCTGCGCGTTGGAAAGCAGACAGGCAGCAAGTATTGGGACTTTGATCCCGGCAAGAAGGTCTGCTACCGAACGGACGCTGAATATGAAGAACACTTTCGCGCGGTATTTGCGGGGTCCGTACGGAGGCGGCTGCGCTCGGATAGCCCCGTTCTCGCCGAGCTGAGCGGCGGCATGGATTCCTCTTCGATCGTATGCATGGCCGACACCCTCATCGCGCAAGGAGCCACGGAAGCACCGCGGCTCGACACGATTTCTTACTACGACGACTCCGAGCCGAATTGGAATGAAAGGCCCTATTTAGCGAAAGTCGAAGCAAGGCGCGGCCGCGTGGGTTGCCAGATCGATGTCGGCTCGCAGTGGTCCCTCGATTTTAAGCGTGACGGCAACCGCTTTCCTGCGATTCCGGATTTGAACCAATCGTCAAACGATGTGACTAAAAAAGTTGCGGCCTGCATTACTTCACAAGGCAATCGCGTCGTGCTCTCCGGGATCGGCGGTGATGAGGTTACGGGCGGCGTGCCAACACCCATACCGGAACTCCAAGATCTTCTCGCAAGAGCTCGCTGCAGGACTCTATTTCGGCAGTTAACCGTCTGGGCTTTGAATAAGCGAGAGCCTTGGTTCCATCTGTTCTTTGAGGCTCTCACTGGATTTCTTCCGGTGGCTTTCGCCGGCGTTCCGAAGCATCAGCGACCGGCCGCTTGGCTTGATCCAAATTTTGCGAAGCGCAATAGAAAGGCGGTTCGAGGCTACGACGAGAGAATACGCCTGGTCGGCGCAATGCCGAGTTTTCAGGACAGCATGAACACGCTGAATGGGTTGCGAAGACAACTCGCTTGCGAATGCCTGTTTTCGGAGTCGCTCTGTGAAAGGCGGTATCCCTATCTAGATCGTGGGCTGCTCGAATTCCTATACGCTATTCCCCGCGAGCAACTCGTCCGGCCGGGGCAGCGCCGGTCCCTGATGCGCCGTGCGCTTAAAGGCATTGTGCCGGACCAGATCCTCGAAAGGAAGCGAAAGGCATTTATTAGCCGAGGGCCCTCGGCGATCATTTCCGCGGAATGGGCCAGTCTGGTCGAAATAAGCCGTCACATGGTCAGCATTTCTCTCGGAATTGTTGCCCGCCGACCCTTCGCAGAAACACTGCGCAAGGGTCGCAAAGGAACAGAGATCCCGATTGTCCCTCTAACGCGCACGCTGCGTATGGAGTTTTGGCTGAGAGAGCTCCGCGAACGAGGGATATTGAAGACCGAGATGCCATTGAATGTAAAGGACGTTTCCTGCTGCGACCGGGAAGGATTGATGCGACCGCTGACCTAGAAAGAGTTCTGCTAGCTAGCTGAGTAAGGGAATCAGAAAGGAGGTGAACGTAATGAAATATACCAAGCCGGAAGTCAGGCTATTGGCGTGTGCTGTCGATGCAATTCAGAGTTCGGGCAAGGGCAGCCAGCCGCATGCTGACTCTCCTTTGAACGTCACGGTCAGCGCGTATGAAGCTGACGAGTAAGTTCCTGCCGGAGCGTCCGAACTCTGGACGCTCCGGCATCGAATTCTGTCAACGAGGCAAGTACGGCGGAGCCACGTTGTTATTCCCCCTGTATTGCCTCAACTCAAAACCGTCCAATCCGTAGGTGTATCGGAGCAAAGGAACGTCAAAAAGGAGGTAAATGGAATGAACTACACGAAGCCAGAAGTCACGCTGTTGGCGAACGCTCTCGAGGCCGTTCAGAGCTCAGGCAAGGGAATCAATCGTTACGCCGATTCTCCCATGTTTGTGACCATCAGCGCGTATGAAGCGGATGAGTAGACCCGTGCTGGAGCGCCCGACGCCTCGGGCGCTCCAGCCTATATCCACTCGGGATGTTGTGCGCCTGCCAGGCAGAAACAGTCAAGAGCTCAATCTCCCCATGCGAGCACGGCTGCCTAGTTGAACTTTATTTGGACCAAACGTCGTGCACGTCCGGAGATAGGGTTCAGCGAGCGGCGTCCGGGCGGCCGCTTCGAAGTTGCTTCGTTTCAAGGTGCTCTTCAAACCATGAGATCATCCGGTTGCAGAAGTCCATTTGATTCGCATAGCTCCAATAAAGCGGCGAATGGTCCTCTCCTTCGTATTTCGCGTAGACAACCTCTTTCCCCAACCTGCGAAGCCCTACGAACATCTGGTCTCCAAGAAAGGGCGCGACGGCACCATCTTTTGCGGCATGGATGATCAAGAGAGGCGTTTCCACCCTGTCCAGATAGAAGACCGGCGAGTTCTCGATGTATCTGTCTCGCACTTGCCACGGCGTCCCGCCCAGAGCGTTCTGTCCGTTCTCCAAGTTGGACGACCCGAACGCTGCGCCAGAGCCGTCCATTTGGCCATAGCTCCCCACGAGATCTCCCATTCCATCGGCCTCCATCGCGGCCTTAAAACGGTTGGTCTGAACGATCAAACCCAGCGTGCCATAGCCTCCATTGCTGTGTCCCATGACACCGAGGCGATCCGGATCCGCGATGCCCATTTCAATCACCTTGTTCACGCCAGGCAATACCGTCTTGGCTAAATCCAAAAGAGGCACACCCGGATGCTGCGGTGAATCCGGGGCAAGCACGGCATAGCCGCGAGTCGCAAGCAATTGCATGTTAAACGCACCGGAGCCTTCAAAACCGAAGTGGTCGAAGTGGTTCGAGAGGGAACTGCTTCCATAGACCCAAACGATCAGCGGGAAGCGTTTTCCATCCTGATATCCGGGTGGCAGCAACAAAGCTCCTTGCAACGGCTCTCCGTCGTCGCCCAGCCAGCTAACCAGCCGAGCGGATCCCATCACATACTTGTCGAATTTACTGTTAAGGTGCGTCGAGCGGCGAGGTTTCTCGAACGATGCATCGCTGACCCATATATCTGCATCATGCCCCGCGTCTTCTGTGAAATACACGACATGGTTCTCATCGGCGGTCACCGCTGTCGACTGACCTTCATTTACATGCCTGCAGGTGTAACACTGTCGCTTTTCCAGCAAGACAGCACTTTCCCCGTTCTGCAGGTGAATCTTGTAAAAGCCGTCTTGTTTGCCCAAATTGTCGTGCGTCACGACAATGGCGGAGGTGCCGCCGTCGGGCGTCCATATACGGCCTTCCGATTTTGGAATCAATTGAACGATCTGCCGGGCAGGCACGCGGGCTACTTCCATTGCCTCGTTCTGAGTTAGAGAAGCCCGCCACAGTGCCCCGTCTTTGACAAAGTAAATGCGCTCACCTGCCGAATCCCACAGAGGTGTTTCCGAATGCCGCCACTCCCGGCTTGGAGGCAACGACGTAAGATTCTTGCGATTTCCGCCGTCGGCATCGACCACATAACAGTCATTGCTTCGCTCTGCCGGGCCGGAGAGAATGTACGCCAACCGCGTGCCCTTCGGCGACCAGCTAAACTCACCGGCAAAGCCCAACGGAATGTCCGCAGCGACTACGCGTTGCGCACCTGTGGAAAGGCTGACCGTGACCAGGTCGAACAGAATCTGCTGCGAGCCCGCTTTGCCAAATCGCTTCTGATTGGTGTAGGCGACGCGCGAGCCATCGGGCGAAACCAGGAACTTCACGATCTTCTGACTCCGAACAATCACATTGCTCTTGCCGCTGCGAACGTCCACCAGCGCAAGATCGCGTAACGCCCAGTTAAGATTCCACGGATCGGAGCTCGGAAGCTCTTGGGTCGCTCGCCGGTCTGCTCCATTGGCCGAGTAAAGGAGCACGCTTGTAGTTTCTGTTCTATTTCTCTTCCAGTCCTGGGCGGCTGCGCCGGACACACGCCGCCTTACATACCCCTCAAGGGAAAGGGCCTCCGGCACTGTGGTCACGACTATGTTCCGGTTGTCCGGAGTCCAGGCAATCTGCTCCGCCCGAACGTTCACATCGGAAACTCGTTTCAGTTCATTTTTCCTGGCATCCCATATCCACAGCCGCGCTTGTCCGCTTCCATCGCGGTTGGACAAGAAGGCCAGATAATGGCCATCCGGTGACCATGCCGGCAGGAAGTTGTCATCCCTACCACTCGTTAGGTTCCTTGTCGCGCCGGTTTCTACATTCGAGATCCACACGTCGCTTCCAGTGAAGACATTTCGTACACCTGTCCGCGCCCATGTCTCGAGATCTCCTCTGCGCGCCCTCCGATTGTCTTTGACGGTGTATGCGAGCCATTGGCCGTGGGGCGACAGCGCGATCGGCAGTAAGTCGACAAAGGTGCGCACATCCAACGCGTCCTCGACCGATAAAGGTGTCGAGCTCTGAGCCCGTGCCGGACGGATGACGGAAATGATCAACAATGTCCATGCCGCCAGCAATAAACGGACGATCTGCACACTGCTCATGTTAATTTCACTGCGCCTTTCCTTGTCCGGTACACGAGGCAAACTGAAACACTTTGCCCTATCGGCCAGCAGCGATGCCCACTTTAATGGATCACATCACAGCGGCGATCACGATTCGCTCGACACCAGGTTGCGATTTAAGTCAGAAAATTAGCTTGAGAGAGAGTTGAACCGACCTCGGTCCCCCCATTTGGTACAACGGACTGAGTCCTCCGAGGCCCTGGCTCAGCATCTGGTTGGAACGACCGAACGTGGGATCGTCGAGATTCCCGTCCGGGTTCGCAAAATTGGGATGATTCAGAATATTGAAAAAGTCGGATCGAAGCTGCAGGGCAATCTTTTCCGTTAGGGAAAACCTGCGCCGAACGGATAGATCGAGCTGATGGAAACCGAAGCCGGGCACGGAATTGCGTCCCAGGTCACCCTGGCGTGGAGTGGTTGGAATCGCGAATGCGTTTTGGTTCAGCACTTTTCCGCCCGGAGCTGTCGTATCGGGAATGTATAGCGGCTGACCCGCCACGCGGTCAGGTCGCGTAGCGGTCACAAGGATAGGGTTAATGAGTCCGGATACCTGTGAGGTTGTTACGTTGATCGGAAAACCGGTCCTGGCGACGAACGTGCCATCGACCGCCCACCCGCGCGAAACGACACCCAGGAATCCATGCGCGGAAGCCGCGGGGATCACATACGTCAAGGCCATCGAAAAGTTGTGGCGTATATCGAAATCGGAATTGCCGCGATCGAGTCGAAGAGGAGAGATGGAGAGTGGGATTCCTCCGTTGTTATCGCCTGACGCTTCATCAAGGGAATGCGACCAAGTATAGTTCGCGATTGCTTGAAAATTGTGCGAGAGTGCCCGGCGGAAGCTAACCTGCAGGGCGTGATAGTCAGAACTTCCTGCATTTCGAGTAACCTCCAAGAATTGAGAGACGATCGGGCTCGGTGCGAAACTGGCTTCGTTGTTCAGTAAGCGGCGCCCGGTCTGGCCGACGTACGTGACCGAAATGGCTTGATCCGCACCGAAGCCCTTCTCCAATGCGACGTTCCATTGTTGGGAATACGGTAGCTGCAGACTTCTGTCAAATACGTAGAGATTGGGGTAGGGAACTGTAGGCGGCAGTGGCGGCAGCGCAAGACTGGTAAACGGAAAGGGCTGGTTGACAAGGATTGCTCTGTTTTCGTTCGGATAGCTATCCGTTACATCCGCGGCGGCCCCAGTGCCGAGATCATAAAAGATGCCCCATCCCGCCCGCAACACCAGATCCCCTTTGGAAGTTACCTGGTAGGCAAAGCCCAACCTCGGCGCGAAGTTTCCATACGTCGTGCTCCATAGAGGCGTCCCGGAAGGTGCAGGCGACAAGGACTGCGGATCATTTATATTGTCGAATGTCCCGAGGACCGTTCCGTGGCGACCATAGGGGGCGGGATTCAGTTCCCACCGAAGGCCATAATTCAAGGTGAACCTTGGGCTTATTCTCCAAAGATCCTGAGCATACAAAGACGTGGCCCGGATGCCCAAGTCTAAATTGTTGGTATTGATGATTTGCGAGAAGCGATTCACCCCGTTCAGGACGGCCTGAACATTGAGAAAGAAATAGCTGAGGATGATGGGGCGGCCATTACGAAGGAACAAGTTCCGATAGTCCACGCCAAATTTGAGCTGATGCGCTCCTTTACTCACTGCAAAGTCATCTACCACATTAGCTTGGGTTTCTGAGTTGTCGGAATTCTTTCCAAAGATAAACTGGCCTGCAGTCACACCCCGAATCGTCACAGGCGTATTGCTGTTACCCGGGGACAGGGGAGAGGGCATGAGAGTGCTCGGTTGCAGCGGCTGCGCTCCTCCGAAAGAGTCCAAAACATTTGTGTCATAAGCGCTCTGGCGCGAATAATTCACGCGAAGAGCGTTCATCGTTTGAGAAGTTACCTGCGTGGCGATTCCCGCCGTGAACGTTTGCGTGTTGGTGTGAATGAAATCTCGAAGGGCCAAGGCTGGAGCGCCTCGTACGATAGAGCGCGACGGAGAAAAGTTGTAACGGCCAAAGATGGAAAATCGACGCCGGAACTGATGATCGAGGCGGACACTGGTCGCATCCATGCTTGTTCGGTTGGAATAATTGCCGTTGAACTGAGCCAAATTCGGGTCGACGGCGCTCGTTGGCCCGTTCGGCACGGGGTAGCTGTCAAGCAGCGCGCTGGCGGCTCCCGTTGCCGATGCCCGTGCGGAAGCCGAGGGAACCAAGACGGATCCGGATGCCGGCAGGTCCAGGCGCAGTCCTTCGTAGGAAAAAAAGAAAAACGTGCGGTCACGAACGATCGGACCGCCGAAAACACCTCCGAAGTCGTTTTGGTGTTCGGGCGCACGCGGCAGTCCCACGCTATTGGAAATCCAATCGTTGGCGTCCAAGACTGTATTCCGAAAATAGTCGAAAAGATTTCCATGGAACTGATTGGTCCCGGAACGGGTAGTCATAATGACTTGGCCACCGGGGGAGCGGCCAAACTCAGCGGCAAAGGTCGAGGTTTCCACGCGAAACTCTTGAAGGGCATCCACCGACACCAAGCTACTGGTTCCACCAAAGACGTTGAACGCCTGCGAGCCCCCAGCGCCGCTTTGTCCAAGTGCCGGCCGAGGGACCACTCCAAAGTTCACGCTGACGCCGTCGACGGTAAAATAGTTCGCATTGGTCCGCTGGCCATTGACACTGAATTGACCGTTTTCACCGTTTATCGGCGCTGTTGGTACCACCAAAACGCCCGGCGTCAATTGCAGGAGAGTGTTAAAGCTGCGGCCGTTGAGAGGCAGGTTTTCCACGAATTCTCGGTCGATCACCGTGCTCACCGCAGCGCTCTCGGTATTGACGAGCGGCGCGCCTCCGCGCACCGTCACAACCTCAGAGACAGCACCGATCGGCAACGTAAAATTAATCGCGAGCGCATCCTGAACGTGAATGAGGATGTCGGGCTTGATGATGGTCTTGAACCCGATTTTAGCGACTTGAATGCGGTAGGCGCCCGGCGGAAGGTTCGTCACGACGTAGATTCCCGCACCATTCGTCTTCGTGAAATACTGGACACGCGTCGCATCGTTCACGATGGTGATCTCGGCTTCGGCGACCACAGCCTGCGAAGGATCGAACACCACGCCGCTGATTGTTCCCGTGGGAGACTGCGCCGGAAGAGAACCAACGGAAACGAAATTTACGACAGACAGTAGAATGATGAAACGAACACGCACGTTGTTCCTCCAGCGGCAAATGGGTTCGGATCCGCTTGTCTGGTTTCGGGAGGAGACCGCACACTTGTACCACTCCACACACCTCAAATCCGAAATGATCGTTACCGACGGTCGATTCTCCGACCGGAAATGCCGCGGACCATTTGTGTGCAGGAAGGTTGTGAACGATAGCAGGATCGGAAAATTCCGCGATCCTGGGCTCGAAGGAATTCACCAAAGCAATGTGACTCACAGACTAGGGATGGTTGGGATTGACTTTCAGATATGCAAATAGAAGGGACTTGCCGCTGGGCTTGTGGCTCTGACCATCGGGCTCCAAGGTCACGAAAACGGCGTCAATTTGGTCCAGGGTCTTCGGATCATCGAACTTGAGGATCCAGCGCTTCTTGCCCACCGTATCCTTATAGAATAGACCAAGGTTCAACGCCTGTTGGGTATCCGGGCCTCGGCGGCCCCAGGCCTGAAAGGTGGCGGCCTTGGCTCCCGGTTGCTGGTCGAGGTCGTAGGCATAGAAAATCAAGGACTTACCCCGCTTGTAGAAGACGCGGCCATAGGGCTTTTGGGTCGACCCGTCGCGCCCCACGTCATAGACCTCGGCTATATAAAGGTCGCGGGCGCCCACCAACTCGCGGATGTCCTTGTCATGTGCAAGGAGCTCTTCCTGGCGGTCGATGGTCTTTTCCCGATCCCGTAAGAGACGGGACATATCCTTGAGCTGCGCTTCCAAACCAGTGGCTTGTTGGTCGTCTTGCGCGCGCCGCTGGAGCAGGGAATCGAGTTCGCTCTGCGTCTTCCGTAGAGCGGCTTCGGCTGTCTCGAGTTCTCGGCTGAGTTTCTCGTGCTCTTGCGCCAGCAACCGCTGCTTTTCGGCCTCGCGGCTTTGAACGGCGTTTTCCAGAGCCGCCTGTGCGACTTTTATCTCTGCCAAGGCGGAGCTCTGCGCATCCATTTGGCCGCGAAGGTCGGAAATGAGCCGGTCGCGCTCCGCGACTTTCGTTCTCAGAAGTTCGTGCTCATGGCCGGCATCACTTAGCTGCTGTTCGAGCGCTTGGAGCTTAATCCTGGCATCCAGATCTGGGAGAGGGAGATTGGCTTGTGCGATCTCCACACCACGGCCTTTGCCAACGCGGTAGGAGTAAATCCCCAGCGCCACAGTGAGCAGAATCGCGGCGGCCAAAGGCAGCCATACGAGGTTCCAATTCAAGCCTGTTCGCGCATGGCTGTTTCGCTGTGAACTGCCAACCGCATTGGTGCCGCCCTGCAGCTGCGGCGGCAATGGCGCGGGCGCGCTCTGCGCCTCGCTTTCGGCTATAACCTCGGCGGGAGAGCTTTCCGCAGGAACGTTGTTTGCTTTTTTAGGAGAGGTTTGGTCGAGGTCTGAGGAGAGCATCGGTACGCCGATCTCGACGGCCGCTTCGAATTCTTTGATAGCCCGCCGACAATCCGGGCACACCACGAGGTGCTCTCGCAGCAATTTCTCCTCGTCTAGATTCAGGTCACCCGCTGTAGACGCAGCAGCCAGTTCGAGGTACTTCTCGTGTGGCCCCGGCCCTGACCAGCCATTGGTTGGATGATCAGATGGCTCGTTGCTGCCGTTATACGCCATGTGGTTCGACTTTCTCGGCAACCCGCTCGGCAACCCGCACCTTACTCCCAAACATGTGTTTGCGCAATTTATCGAGCGCGCGGTAGTAGTGGTGCCTCACGTTTCCATGGGGCTGGCCCAGTTTTTGGCTGATCTCCGCGAGCGTATATCCCTCGAAAAAATATAGCCGCAGAGTCTCCCGCTGGTCGGCCGAAAGTGTCTCGAGCACCTCGCATAGACCATTACGACCAAAGACCGTTTCGGCGCAATAATCGTCCTCTATGGTCGGAGTTCCGACCACCTCGGCAATCCCGTTCTGCAGGCCTTCTTGTGAATAGAGTTTACGCGTGGCCAGATAGCGACGTCTCTCCAAGGCGCGATGATAGGCCATCTGAATGATCCAGGAGCGGGCCGAGCTTTTGGAGCTGTCAAAAACAGCGCATTTCCGCTGAATGAAAAGAAAGAGATCCTGAACGAGATCTTCGGCCTCGGCTGCGTCGCGTAAAATGCGTGCGCTTATGCTTCGAACGATTCGCGCATACCTGTTAAAGAGGGAACTCAGGGCTTCTTGTTCGCCAACTTGGAGGCACGCCATCAGGGCCTCATCCGAAATCGAATCGGGCGAGTCAGCGACCTGGTCTTCTTCTACCGCTTCCCATGTGGGTAGCGGCGCCAATCGAGCTGGAAAGAATGAGTTCACATCGTTGTCTTGTAATGCGTGTCCCGTGATGCGGTTGTCAGCCGGTCTTTTTAATACCTGGAGGGCGAATTTTGTATTTCAGTAGGCGATCGGTGGAGCCTGCGACCTTGAGCTGCTCAAAGGCCCATTCCAGGACCAGTTCGGTCAAGTTTCCGAGTTTGCGTCTTTCGCGCGCGGCGAACTGCTCCAGGTCAGCTCTAAGAGCTTGCCGGACGCGCAGGCTGATTTGTGCTTTCCATTCGCCCATTTCCTGAGTCTCTTGCTTAACGTGCGCATCATCCGCGTGCAACCAAAACGGTGTGTGTCAACGATTTATCTGGTGGGTGCGTTGAAACCACAGGGCGTCTACGGTGCAGACGTAACGATGTTGATCGCGGCAAATCAGTTTTGCAGCGGGCCGACCCGCCTAGCTCAATTAGCTAGCTTGGTCTGACTTTCCACGGATGTTCGCCAACTCCGAAGTCGAAACTCATCGGCGCGTTCACGCGCTGCCATCGTTTCGGAGAACCTGGCATTCAAGCCAGCACGGATTTCTTCCAGCCGGAGTTCGTATGCCTTCAGCTCTTGTTTCTGGCAAATGCACTGCAATTCCAAACGCTGCAGCACGCGGATCAAGCGATCCATGTTCAAGTTCCAGAGGTAGATTTCTGTATACGCGTCAGGTTTCGTCATTGCTGCTCCAATTTGCTGCTAGGCATTGTCTCCTTCAATCTTCTCCATTGCTTGACCACTCCCGAAGAACGTTGAGAGTGTCGCCTCGACACACGAATCGCGCCGTGGTCCGAACTGGTGGGAACGAGAAACATCTGTTCTGTTTTCAGCGAAAGGAGGGGACTCTGCAACCGGCTCAGGTGGGCAAAAAGCCGGGGAATTGGGGCGCAGGGAAAGTTGCGCCCAGAATGGGAAATAGATAACTTCTTCTGCAGCCATCGTTGCACCTCAGACGTGCGACTGTTGGTTAGGGGCGCGGTCGGTGTTTGCGCATCGCCGCGTCCCGCTACTTCACTTCCTTCTCTTCTCCTGGCGAGGTTTCTTGATTCCTCGGCCCCAGTAATGCTCGTCTTTGTATTTTCGCACTTCCTCTACATGGCTCCTACTCCAAACGCGAACTTCCATTCCTGCGAGCGATTGAATTGAAGGAGGCTCGATCCGTTTTTCTCGAATCCAACGATGCAGAGTCGCCGGAGTAATACCCAAGAGCCTTGCCACTTGGACCGTTGAATATAGCTTCTCTATAATGATGATATACCCTAGATAATCTGTCAAGCACAAAAATCGTGCACGACTCAGAATGGCAAAGAAGGATATCTCAATTGGCAGCGAATCGAACACCTACTTGTTGTGTATCCACATCGGCGAGTAAGGTGGAGAGCGCTGTGGATTGCATTGTCATTCAAGGTCGTGGGTTCGATCCCTGCCACCCTTCCTCTCATCTTCGGGTCGCAGCGAACATGATGTCCGGTTTCCGCATTTACCAGGCATGTTGGTTCTGGAAACGGTTCTTCATGCTTCGGCAGCCAGTCGGCTAATTCGATTAATAATTTGGTGTGAAGCTGATGTGCCACATATTCGATGTGTTCAGGCTTTTGACAGCCTGTGCGGTCTCCCTTCTGTACCTTCCCCTTCTCACATGCGGACCTTCGACGGGTCGGATGGAGTCAGTCAGCATCTCTCCAGACGGTAAGTTCATCGCGGTGGATTTCGTAAGGGGCAAGACATCGCATGTTTATCTGATCGCTCTGGACAAGGGCAATGCAACCCGGCTGACGCACGCGAATACTGGCGAGGAATCAAACCTCACCTTTTCGCCGGACGGCAAGCTCATTGCCTATACCTATTTTCCGGAAGATGGTGCACCCTCTCGGATTGTCATCGGGAACGCTGACGGGTCGGACCTGCATCAATGGTCACGTTCGCAGGACAAGGTCAGGGACTTCTCGCCCGTGTTCTCGCCAGACAACAAAACCATGATTTTTGCCCGCTCACGCTTCTATGGGAGCTACTCGCCTATCGCGCAGCCGCATCATCACGCATGGGATTTCTATGCCGCTGACTTGGACGGCGCAAATATCCGTCAACTTACGAACGAGAGTTTTTATGTGGCATCGGTTCCCTCTATATCACCCGATGGTAAGAGTATGGTGGCTGTAACGGAGGATCTTGATACTGCCCGAAAGATCGCCATTTATTCACTGGAGCACCCAGAAAAACCGCCGCAATTGTTTCGACCTCACGTCCCAAAGGAAGCCGACCGTAAAAATCCTATATTTAATTGCCCCAACTTTATGCCTGATGGGAAAAGCATTCTCTTCATGGCCGCGAGTGATGGAAGACATGGGTACGATTACGACGTGTATCGATTGGACCTTGCAACCGGCGCACTCGAAAGACTAACGAAGGGGAACGGCTATGCGACTGACCTCAGAGTGTTCGCCGATGGAAAGACTGCGGTGTTTTTGAAATGGCGCTCGGATTGGCACGCTACGCCGGTCACGAATGACCTTTGCTTGCTAGGCATTCAATCCCGCAATGTCATTCCCCTGAAAGTTAGCGAACTAGACTGACATCAGCGAATCCAAGTGCCTGGTAAGTCGTGCCAAGCCGATCTTGGATCTCTCGGTGCTTTGGTGTTAGTTAGCTCCATTTGGCTCCAATTCATTTGGCTGGCAGTGGGTAGCACCGTGAAAACGCGGGACTTAGTAAAGTTAAATAACAATTCGATCCCCACCGCCCCTACCAACCTAATCGACTGAATTGAAATCAATTAATTCGACGCGGGCGTTCGTGTACCTCGGGCGTCCCCTTCGTCTGCATGAGAGCAACGGGATCTTCGCTCCAGGCACGCCGCAAGTCTTGCTCGAGTTGATCCTGTCGAGAGCGTACCCATGCGTTGTAATGACGCTCCTTTATCCTCACGCTCTGGTGCCCAAGAAGGACCGATACACGTTCGAGAGGAACGCCGGCTAGAAGGAGTTCGACTGAAAAAGTGTCCCTGAAACGATGTGCATGCCCGCCCTCGACCTTTGCCAGCTTGAACAGGTTCTGAAGCCTCCGCTGCCACTTCCCGATCGCGCTGTGCAGCTTCGATTTGCCGGTCCAGAAGAAATGACCCTCGCTGGATTTCGGCGCCGATTCGAGTTTGCGAATAACGAAGTCCGGTAGGACACAATGGACAGGTACGCCCGTTTTTTGCGTATAGAGAAAAAGC
>WNFR01005303.1_pt1 | contig 35320 bp, 36 predicted proteins | sample 5400221 | NCBI WGS metagenome assembly WNFR01 (sample SAMN13153357, study PRJNA577476) | soil metagenome | isolation source: 40 cm soil under Madrone tree | place: USA:California | collected 2016-06-14 | reverse complement strand
CGGTAACGAAGATTGTCGTTTCTGATCCGCCTGCATCCGCGTTAATCCGCGGCTAATTTTTCTTTTCCCGGAGTGCCCGTCAGCCATTGCATCCTTAGTCTCACTTGCTCCGCCGTCGCGTCTGCAATTTCGACGATCCGCACAGTCGGACGATCGTAGCCAACAATGGGAACCGAAAGTCGTGACAAGACGCCTTTACGCATGACTTCCACCAGAGTGGTGTCACCTATGTGAAGTTGCCCCAACCGTGTTCTGAAATCCGTAGCGGTCGCGACGGGTTGACCGTTAAGCGACACCAGCTGATCACCGGTGTGCAAACCTGCACGCCCCCAGGCGCTGGCCGGATTCGAGAGGTGGATTCTCAATACCGGATTGTCGGGGGTACTGAACGCTGAGAGCCGGACGTCCGGCTGAGGTTTTCCGTCCTCGCTGACCGCTGGTGACCAAGACACCTGAGTGCGCATTCCGATGGTTTGCAGATATTGGTCAAAGTCTATGGGTCGCGCTCCCCTGACATGTGCTTCAAAGAACGTGTGAGTATCGCACGCACAAACTTCGTGGATCGCCTGCTCGATATCGCGGCCCGTGAGGCCACGCTGCGGCGTGAACCGTCCGCTCAACAGGCTCATCGCGTCGTCGAGCGAGCGCTGCCCGTGCGTCGCATGGCGGACCATGAGATCCAGCATTGTGCCGAGCAGGTTTCCCTGAAGATGCGTGCTGGCAAAATCATCGCCGAGCCCGAGCGGATCATCGGATGCCCGGCTCACGCGCTCGGCCGAATTCCGTGAATATCCTGGGGTGAGCAGATACGCTTCGATGTATCGCTCGAGATGCGCTAACCGAGTTGAGTCATAGACCGGAAGCTGCGCGCGCCGCAGCAGCAGGTCGCTGAAGTAGATGGTGACGCCTTCACTCCACCACAGTTCTCCGGTCGGGTCAGCGGGCCGATACCGCACGCCGACGCGCTCGACCGGGCGCACGTGCATTAAGTTCCAGGTGTGAAAGTATTCGTGCGCCGTCGTACCGAAGACATCGGTCAGTCCTTGCGCGAGACTCTGGCTCGTCGCGCCGATATTGACGGAATTGAGATGCTCCAGCGCACCGAACGCTCCGTCTTCATAAAGAAACGTATAGCTGCGGTAAGGAGGCTTGCCGAAAATTTTTAACGCCTCGGCTGCGATGCTCTGGATACCGGCAACGAAGGAAGCAGTGTCGAATGGCGCCGCATTCGGTTGTGGCCAATAGACGATCGTGTGCGGCACGCCTTTCACTATGAATTCCCAGTGACGGAATTGCCCGATCATGATTGGCGAGTCTAATAGCAACTCAACGGATGAGGCAGCGAATGTTTTTGGATCGTCAGTCGGCCCGAGTCCGGATGCGCTGGCCCAACCACTGGGCAAGTCGAGCGTCACGCGCGCGGGGGTCGATGTCGCCCCAACCACATACATGAGCGAGTGCAGATCGCCCACCAGTCCACCTGTCGGTGCGAGAAATGGCTTCCAGGCTGCGCGTGTCGGCGTGGTTTGCGGCGGCAGATGAATGCGGTACTTCACAGCCAGGTCACCGCCCGGCGCGACAACGCGCCACAGCGCGTTTTCCTCGCTGGTGATTTGAAGTCTCGCGCCGTGTGACTCAGCCGTTAGATTCTCGACATACCGCCAATAACGATCGTCGTATTCGGGATGCGAGGCCATGGCGATCCGCACTGTCGGACCCGCATCATGAACTCGCATTTCGACGTCAAAGCCGGACAAATCTTTCGCATCGACGCGAATGTTGTAGGAAATGCGCGGGTGCAGAACCTGGCACAGAAGTGACGATTGCGAACCCAGAGCGATGAGAAAGAGAAAGGTGACGACCGCACATGTGACAGATCTCATGAAATTTAGTTAGTCTCCTTAAGAGTATCAGACGCAGCAGAGCTGACTTACCTTCCATTCTGGTGTTGGTGAGCGGTGGGCCGCGGCTTTATGCGGCTCACAGACTCAAGGCGTCGACGATGTCGCATGCCTAAAAGGGCATCGATGATCGCGACCACCGACTCGGCCTTAGGCGCACCATGATTCGCAGACCGATAGATCAGCACGCAGTACGTATCCCGCAGCAGTCGGGTCTCCTGCCGTGCTTGTACATACCCGTCGCCGCACGAGACCCAAATGCTATTGAGAAATACGTCGGTAGAATTGTCGCGCCGCTCGCACTAGGTTCGCCGAGTAAAGCACTACTCATTGAGGCGCACGAACCGGATGAACCAGATGACCGCTTGACCATCTGGGGTCACCCCGGTGCGGCGATTTTGCATTGCCCGAGGCAAGTATGGGTTCATGTCGACTACACCACCTACCGGCGCGCGTACATCCGCGCATTTCCGGATACCGACTTAACTGGTTTCGTTCTGGACCACATCATGAATCGGCGAGTCGCGCGTCTTAAGGGCTTCAGGTATCTGCGAATTGTGCCAATCTCAAGAGAGGCGAATTCCAGCCATGGCGGTCTATCCGAAGGGTGGGGAGTGGAATATCATAGCTCGCCGAGGATGATGGAACTTAACAAAGCATCCCAAGCGGTCGTGCAGTACGCCGACCTGTCCGACATTGTGAAAATGCTGAACATGCAGGGCGGCGGCTCATTGATGGAGAAAGTGAATGAAGCGCAGAAGCTCGTGGACCTCCCGGAGGCCACATGATCAAGCGAGATATGCGGGTGCCGGAAATTGATAGTAGAGTGTTGATCGGCACTGGCGACCCGGATGCGCCGGAAATAATCAGCACCTTAACACTTCCGAAATGTTGGAAGGCAGGACAATCCCAGGGTAGGAGTATTTAATGAAACGAATATTTCTAACTTATGCTTTACTTCTTATCTCTGGGACATCAGCTTGCTCAAACAGCGCTACCACCCAGGAGAAAGCAATACACACAACCCAGAAAGCAATCGTCAAACAGAGGCAGGAACTTCAGAACCCAGAGCTACAAACCCAACTTGAACAAGCAGCTTCCGCCGCCAAAGGCCGCGTCGGAGTCGCGGCCGTAGTGCTGGAAACCGGAGAAACAATCAATCTTAATCCACACGATCACTTCCCTATGCAAAGCGTCTACAAACTTCCCATCAGTATGGCGGTAATGCAGAACGTTGATGCGGGAAAGCTCAAGCTCGAGCAGAGAGTACGGGTGACGAAAGATGATTTCGGCAGTCGGGGGCAACACAGCCCGATTCGCGACCAGAATCCAGACGGAACGGAGCTTACCGTCAGCGAATTGCTAAGGTTTGCGATATCGGAAAGCGACGGCACGGCGAGCGACGTGCTGATGAGGCTTGCCGGCGGACGAGTCGCAGTGCAAATGTATCTCACCGACCTCGCAATCACGGACATGATCGTCCTTAATACCGAAAAGGAACTCGGACAAGATTGGCAGGCACAATATCGCAACTCCGCCTCACCCGAGGCAGCGGTCGCTTTGCTGCGCGCGCTATATGAGCGGCGTGGGCTTTCTGAATCGAGTCAGTCTCTGTTACTCAAGTTCATGACCGAATCGACGCCGGGTGCGAAACGTCTGAAGGGGCTCTTGCCTGCCGGCACGGTCGTCGCTCATAAGAGCGGAACCTCGGGAAATGAAAAAGGAATTACGGCCGCGACCAACGACATAGGAATCATCACGCTGCCCAACGGACGCCACCTGGCCATCGCCGTATTCGTTTCGGATTCGCCAACCGATGAAGTAACCCGCGAGGGGGTGATTGCGAGAATCGCCAAGGTCATCTGGGATAAGTTGGGAAATGAGTGACCTCAAACCAAGTCGCGCATTAACCCACAGCTCAGATAATCCTGTATGCTGGACAACCGCTCGAGCATCTCAAAGTCCTAAGCTTGGCGCTTGAGCCAATTCTCAGTTCCCCTCCTCATCAAGACTATTGGAAGAGGAAGCTGCGCTTGCTCGCTTCTCAGTGCTTCGCGGATACCTGCAACGCCTTTAGGAGATGAAAAATGATGGAATACAAATCACGTGTGACCCCGGTGTTCTTCCTGACTTCAATCCTGCTCTTGATGTGTGGCCCGTTGATGGCGCAGCACACAGACAATCTCGGCGGTAACTGGAACGATCCTGCGGGCGGGAAGATCACAAACATTATCGTGGCGCGATACGCTCGGCGGCGTTCAGACAAGAGGCCGGCCATAAGACGTCCGAACTCCGGACCAACCGTCAACGACGGATCGGTGCGATTTCGCTCGACGGGCACTCAACTCAAGACGCGTGAGATAGCTAATATGATTAGCCCCGGCGACGCGCAGGTGTTTACAGTGCTGACCACCATCCTCGAGGAATTCGATAAAGAAGCTCGAAAGATCGGCAGGCCCAATGACCTGGCCCTCGCGTTGAGTTTTTTCTTTGCTACGAACGCGAACATCTATCACGACGCCGGCGTGCCGCCGGACCCGCAGGTGCTGGAATTGCGCGATACCATCGCCGCCACGCTGGTCGAAGCCGATGCTATGAACGGCGTTACCGATCGCAAGAAGCAGGAGATGTACGAAGCGCTCGTAATTTATACCGGTCTGGCGCTGGCAACCTATCAGGAAGGCAAAGGTGGTAATCCCGAGAGCCTGAAAATTGCCCGGCAACTCGCCGGGCAGAATCTGCAAGCCGTCATCGGTATCTCGCCGGACAAGATCAGCTTTACCGATCAGGGATTGAATATTGAGAGCGAACCCGCCGCTGCTACCGCGACGGCGACGCAATTTCCGGCCGAGCGAACCGGTCCTGAAGAAGCTCCTTCGGCAACTGTTAACGCGGGCAAATTGGTAATTGATTTTGAAGGGAACGAAGTTGGCGCCAATCAGATGTATGGCGGCAAAAGAATTCGCGTGAATGGCACGGTAAATTCAATTGATATTCTTAAAGACGGCAGAATTACCCTGACCTTTCATTCGCCGGCGATGGGCTATGCTCATACACGATGCTATTTCAACAGGTCGCAAAGCTCCCGGTTAGCTCAACTAAGCGGTGGTCAGGAAGCGATTGTTGAAGGAACTGTGCGCGGCTTTAGTGTTAACCCTGCCAGGGGTTACGTGGAATTGGAAAACTGCATCGTGCCTTAGGATCGAATCGCATTACGAAAGCTCTGCCTTCTGATGTGCGGAAAGCCCCCGGCTTTCCGTGATGTTGTTTTCGAACTGTGAGGCTACGCCTCCAACGGGTAAAGGCGTAGCCTCGCTCTTCACGATGAACAAGCTCCGGAAAGGCAGAGCCTTTCCACCGACGGGTCGTTAAGACAAGCGGCAAGCTGATGAGAGTGCTCATCAATAGCATCCCGCCGATCGAGCCAACGCCAAAGACCAAAAGGTAAGCCATCCCGCGAACCCGCGAACCGTCGCGCACAACTTCAGTCAGCACCAACAACGTCAAGACCGCCGAACCAGCAAGACCATGAATCATACCCACAACGAGCGGTCGCAAACCCGTCAGGCCGCGCTGGTGATGCTGAACCGAATGTCCGGGCTGAGCGCTTGTCACCTTATGCGCGTCACTTTCATCGTGAAAATGAAAGTGCGTGTGAGCGTGCCCTCCATGCGTGTGTCCGTGGACGTGCACATCCGCGCGATGGCGCAAGGTGAGGTAGAGGATCCGGCCGCCAAGAAAAATGATCATCAGCGCAACCAGAAATTCGAAGATCGCCGCGATCGGACCTGGAATCGCTATGCCAAGAATGATCACCAGTACGCCGGCAGCCAGCAGCGAGAGGGTGTGGCCCACGCCCCAGAGCGCGCCAACCAGACCCGAACGCCAGATCGACCGCTGCTCGCTGACGATTGTGGTTACCGCCACCAGGTGATCGGCTTCGGTCGCGTGTTTTAACCCAAGAGCAAAGCCGAGCCCCAGCGCCAATGCTAATGAACCATTCATCGTCTCTCCCTAAGCGTTTGACTATGCGTCATTCCGTCTGCGCCAGATGACTAAGCGTCTTCATCAAGAGCTAGAACAATACGCTGAAACAGCGCTTATTAGCGGCGGGTCGCTACGAGCGAATAAACGAACGGCCGAAAGCCTTCGCTCTGAACAATCCCGGACACCTGAATCGTCACTCTTTCGATCATTCCTTAGCCGATCAATCCGCCATTGGCTCACGCTCGCCGTGGTTTGTCCGGCAATTTGTTCGGCGTCCGCCGAAATTCTACTAGATGAGTCATCAAATGTGGAGGCGGAACGTCTGGGTTGGCGTTGAATAAAAAAGCAGTGTAAATTTGCTGGACATCCGTGGCGGGGTAGCTCAGATGGTTAGAGCGTGGGATTCATAACCCCAAGGTCGGCGGTTCGATCCCGCCCCCCGCTACCAATGTAGTCACTAGTTTACAGCGGCCAGCAGTGGCCGCTGTTCTCTTACTGTGGGGACTTTTGCGTCGGTCTGCTTTTGTCTCTGCGCGAGGGTTTCAATCGCTCGACGTAATCCATCATCCGTAGCGTGCGTGTAGCGCGCAGATGTTTGCATACATCGATGGCCCAATATCGCCATGATCCTTCGCGTATCGACTCCCGCATCCCCGAGCCTGGTAGCGGCTGTATGCCGCAGGTCGTGAAAACGAAAGTTTTCCAGACCTGCATCTCGACATGCCGAACGAAAACCTCGCTTAACATCGGTTCTCGGTTGGCCGGTCTTCCGATTCACAAACACATATTCTGTGTCACCGGATTCGGTTTGCAGCGAAAGCAGTTGCTGCCTCGCAATCCGGTTCAGGGGAATGCTTCGACTGTGGCCTGATTTGGTTTGCTCGCGATGCGAGTTCATCACGTGGACCAAGGCACGCTCGAAATCGACATTCGCCCAGCGGAGACTTAACAGTTCACCCCGACGCATTCCTGTGTGAATCGCCAAAACGACAAGCGGACGAAGGCTTGCTCTTGGCCCGGTAAGCACGGACAACAGCCGGGGCTCCTCTTCATCCGAGAGATAGCGATTGCGCTCGTTGTCTTCTCGGAAACGTTTGACCTTCTGGCAAGGATTGTGAATTGCCAAGCCTTGATCAATCGCTAACGAGAAGACTTTTGAGAGTAGTTCCAACTCTCGGTTGACCGTGGACGGAGCACGCTCCGTTCCCCGCACTGTCTTCGACGCTCGCCGATCCCGTTTGTACTTCTCAACCAGTATCGGCGAAATCTCGTCCATCGTTTTACTGCCCATTGCTTCAATCAGCGGACGCGAGCGAAACTCGTCGTGTACCCACGTTCGCTTGTTAACCTTTGCCCACGGCAGAAACGTTTCCGCAATGAAGTCGCGCAACTTCGGTGCGTCTACACTCTTGCCATAAATGCCCTCGTAGACAGAATCGCGGATTGTGACCTCCGCGCGCTCTGCCTGGGCTTTGACTCGCGCTTCTGGGATCGAACCGCGATAACGCTTGCCGTCTACCCAGAAGTCGTATTGCCATTTGTTACCCCTCTTGAACACTGACATGGCTGTTCCTTTCTCGCGGATCGCAGCCCGTTTGAAGGAACGGCGCAATCCTAGCACAAGAGGGTTGAAGCGAGATCATCTTTCGAGTTGCAAAACTGTTCATTCCCTTTCACGATCCGGCTTTGTCCAATCCAGTATTTCGTTAAGCAGGAAGATCGTTCGATCACCCGCTTTGCGATACGGAATGCGTCCCTCGCTAACCATGTCATAAATAGTTCGTGTCTTCAGCCGCAACATCTCGGCAAGCTCCTTCACATCAAGGAACCTCGGACGATTCGGTCCGGCCTCCTTACCTTTGTTCATGACTTCAATTCGGGTGCTCATCGCTTAATCTCAGGAACCTAGTGGCTCTCCTTCCTCAACGCTGGGCGCAACACGGGCCGTGCCAGATTCACGTTGGCTCTCAAGCAATGTGCCAAGCGTTGTTCTAGCCGGATCGATGTCGAGAGAAGCAGGGGACGCAACTGATATTAGTGAAGACTAGAATGCGGATCGAACTACAGACATAGACAGAGACCGACGCCAGACGTGTTGTAAAACACTTCGGAGTATGTAATTCACAACACCATTTACGATTTCATGGTTGGGATTGAACTCCGAGAGATTTCCTCTCGATCGTTCGTCGACTGGATTGAAATTGCCTGGCTATTTGCTGCGAGACTTCTTCTTGGATGGTCGGCCTGGCTTTCTGTCCTTAACGTCGGCTAAATCGGACTTCTTAATTAGATAAACACTGGCAAGTTTTGTTGCTTTTAGTCTGCCTTGTTGGATCAACTGCAAGACGCGCTGCCGAGTAACGCCAAGGATCTCTGCTGCTTCTGAGGTTGATACGTGCGTATCTTCGATCTTAGCCACGGTCAGGATTATACGGACAATTCTCTTGTCACGGCAAAATGATTTCCCAACACTTTTCAATTGACAAGAGTTTCGACTTGCGTATAATACCCTTGGCAGATGACAAGGGTTTGCATCAAGCGGGAATACTCAACAAAGAAGAATGGAGGGCGATATGAGTTCGCCAGAAGATCAAAACTGCAATTGCAGAAATCTACTCACTGATCAGGAGACCTGGGAAATCATTCTTGACCCTGCGTTCTGCAATGACCCCGGCGCGGCTGACTGTCTCGCCCATCTACTGCTCATCCTCAGAAAAGCGATCGCGAGCGGCCCGGAAGGCTGCATAAGAGTTATGAACACCCTTCAGGACGGAATCAGAATGGTCTGGCCGTACACTGAAGAACACAAACTCGCGCGGGAGTTGTACGAAACATACCTGTCGGGAGACCTGAAGCCTTGGGACGAGCCGCGACAATTGCTTGGAGGCGCGCTCAAGAGATTCAAGACTAAGGGTAAGGCCAAGAAGCCAAAGGCCGCAGAGAATCGAAGCAAGCGGCCACGGCGCGGCGCGGCCCAAACCAGACGGTAGGATCTAACCGGCTTTCTGCCTCCGCGAAAGTAGATCGTCAGCGATTACCTCTCTGTGGTAATCGGCGTCCGCAGTCATCTTCTTCCACATTTCAGCCGTTGCATCTTGCCCTCCGATTAGCATCCTGAATCCATGCCCGACAAGATAGCGGACGCGCGCGATCTCTTCGTAGATCAGTCGGTCATTTTTCGTAAGCCCAAAGCCTTCGGTCAATTGGACGAGAGCGACCTTCCGGCACCAACTGTTAGGGTCTTCGCCGGCTGCCAGAGCCGCGTTCTCCACTTGCTCATACTGCTCATTCGTCAGGCGGAACGTGATGTTTCGTGATTTCTTAGTTTCCTGGCTTTCGTCCATTTCCATTCTCCAAGTAAGCGAATAAAGGGGTTTGTATACAGGCCCCCTACCCTGTCTACACGTTTGTCTACAATGTCTAAAAAAATTCGCTAACTCCTTTAATTGTCAAAGTAGACATTGTAGACACTGATGTCTACAACGTAGACATCTCAGCCCCGAATTCAGGGGGTGACGTGTCAAATACATCTCAGGTGCGTAGCACCTACTGTGCCTGCATTAAAGTTTGGTTAACGACGAGTGTTGCGCGACAGAGTCCGTTGGGCACGAGTTGCGAGGATAGAAGAGCGCCGTGTTCTGGCGCTGGTCTTAAAGAGGATGTTTCCCCGCTTATTGACGTTCACTGCGACTGGGCGCTCGACCGCACACACGAAGTGCCGTAACGAAGTGAAGGACTTGGAGCGCAGCGTAGAGTTGTGCGGTCGGGCTGTCGCAGATAATGAGATCAAAAGGGGGGAGCTGGGCAAAAGTTATGGATATCAGCTTAAACTCGCTCGTAAAACACTTCTGCTCAAAAGAGCCCTTAACGAGAAATGTCATAATTCCGGATGCACCGTTTGCGTCGAAATGGCCCGCATCAACAATCGTTTCTGTCTTAGCGCGCGTCGACACGGCCTTTCGTTAGTATCACGACATTCACGCCGTTTGCCGGAAAATAAAGAATCTACCTTCTCCTTCGTTTGCTGCGGATGAGAGTGCGCTTGACAGCCTGCCAACTCCCCGCTACTTACTGTTGACAGCTAAGCCGAGCCCTCATACTCTTACCGCCTGTAATCGTTCTGGTTCGTTACCGTCACGACTCCGCGAACCTGGGAAGTCGAACTTCTCCACAGCCCAAGTCATTATTTGGGACAGATTAAGGAGCGCCATGACCCCTCACGAGCAATGGAAGCTAGAGCAGAACTCCCGCCGTCTGCGGTGGAACGCAGCTAATCAAAGTATGCACTGGTTCAAGCGCATGCTGATCAACTCAGCTTGGGCCATTGCTACCTTCCTGATTTCAGGCTACCGCACGACGCGGATGGGCCGCAGGGATGACGGTGAGACAAATCTGGATCTGGGGGAGATCGAAGGACCAATCGATTTCACGCCCCCCAGGAAACCGCGCGAACCTTTCCCGCCAGAGTTCTTGTGGGGAGCCGCCTCCGCAGCCATCCAGGTGGAAGGCTGTATCGAAAACACTGACTGGCATCTCTTCACGACCGACGACGAAATCGTTCGGCGTGTGAAAGGTCTAAGCGAGTTTGTCGGGCCCGCCAACAACCTCGAGCCAATCGGCACGGCCGTGCACCACCGCGACCTCGCAGTCCTTAAGAAGGATCTGGACCGCGCGGTTGTGCTCGGGCTAAACGCTTATCGTTTCTCGATCGAGTGGGCACGCGTGATACCGAACGACTCCGGGGAAGCAGACGAAGAAGCGCTTCAGTACTACAGCGATGCCATCGACGCGATGCGCGAGCGAAATCTTGAGCCCATCGTGACACTCAACCACGTGAGCTTGCCTGACTGGATCTGTACACCCCCTGTTGAATCCGGGCCTCCCTTCGTTGGCTCTGGCCTCGTAGGTTTTCCGGATGTCGCCGTTGAGGATGAAGGCTATCGAGACCACAGCGGATGGGAGAATCCTGAGACGATTGGTGCATTCAAAGATTTCGTCAAGGTCGTCCTCCGCAGGCTGGATACTAAGGTCACTTATTGGATTACGCTAAACGAGCCGACCTCAATGGCCATGATCGGGTACCTGGGAGGCATCTGGCCACCGGGCTTTAGTATGGAAGGCGGTAGGGCACGCACGGCCTATTTTAATCTCATGACAGCTCATGTTCGTGCTTTCGGGGCAATCAAAAATCACTACAGAGACGCAGGACTCGACCCACCCAAGGTGGGAATCGCGCTCGCCATCGTTCACTTCAGCATCAGCAGCGAAGTTTCGGCACAGGCTCAGGCTCTCGTAGAGGGAGTCATCAGGGGCGCGATCGGCGGTGCGGTGGCCGGGGGAATCATTGGTGGCATAATTGGTGGCATCGTCGGCCTGGTCGGAGGTACTGTGGGCTCGGTCGTGGGGGCGGCTATCGGGGCGGCTATCGGTGGGGCCATCGGTGCAGCAGTGGGCGCTATTATCGGGGCCATTGTGGGGTTGACTTGGGGATACTTCAACGACGTAAATGTAAGGGCGCGCGACCAGGCGGACTATTTCTACAACCAGCATCTTCTCGATTCGCTCACGAACGGTTCGGTCGATGAGGCGATCCGCTATCGGTATGACGAGCGGAATCTCAGAGACGCAGTCTCTTTCTTCAGCATGGGTGCCGACACGAAATTCCAGCCACAACTAGACTTCATCGGGGTTAACTACTATCGAAACGCTTCCGTTCACTATAACGCCGTACTCAACGACAAAGCGGCTTACACTGGCGGCGCCACATTCAACAACGACCTGCGTCACGCGAAAGATTTGCCAGGCGAAAACTATCGTAACGAAGAGCACCGAATACTGAATGACCTCGGGTGGGACATGTTTCCCGAAGGCCTCGCTATCGAGCTTGAGGAGCTTAGCTTCTACGACCTCCCTATCATGATCACCGAGAATGGTTTTGCCGAGACCAGCGATCGCAATCGTGCGCCGTACATCCTTGCACACTTAGCTCAGATCGGAAGGGCGGCGAATAATGGCGTCGAGGTCATTGGTTACTGTTACTGGTCCCTGGTCGACAATTTTGAATGGCAGAAAGGCTACGAACCCGAATCTCGGTTCGGTCTCTTCGAAGTGGTTCGGCCGAACGACGAAGAGGATGACCGTTACGACTGTGATAAGACACCTCCGGGAAAAACATTCGAACGCCGCATCACCGAGGGAGCTCTTGCGCTTCAGTACTTCATTGCAAACAATCGTGTGATTAAAGAAAATCACCTCTCGGATGATCCCTTCACCCGGGCAATCCAGCGCTTTGGCGTTATGTCTGATGACGGCAAGTCGATTCAGCCGCCTACCAGGCAAGCCGGCGCTGTTTGGGACGCCACGGACCAAATCTCTACGGACCTCACACGTACCTTCCGGCTCTACCTGACGAAACTCGCAGGCCAAAACAATTGGTCGGGGATGATCTTTGACAATTCCGAGAGCTTTGAATGGATACCGCTATCGAATATCTCGGTCGAGTTTCATCCGAACATCGCGGGCGGTCCGACTGAGGTGAATTTGCGGTTTGAACGTCCCTTCAGCATACAACTCTGGACGGGCGCGGCGCCGGAGATGCTCAATCAAGCTACCGTCACGCCGTGGTTGACGCTGGACGCGGCCGAGGTTTATCAAGCTACCACCACGTTACCGTCAACGCCGGGCGTTTTTAATCCGCTTGAAGGTACCGCAACAAGCTCATTGCCTCCGGGTCTTCCACACCGTTGGAGAGCATCGCGTGTCCTCAACGTAGGACTGTGGAACGTTGATTCTGGTCCCACCGAACTAACGCACCTCGCAATTCGCAACTGGGAGGGTGAGGCCTTCCGATCGTTCCAGTTGAAGTACCTCATGGTGGCTCCTGCCTGGCAACCGCAACGTGCGACCACCACATGGAACGATTCGACTCTCACCGTACGCAACGTGAGTTCGTTTGACGATTCCCCTGTGATGCTTGCGAGTCTCGATGCGACGCTCACGGGCACAACGCTGGTTGGTTTCTTGGCAAACAGCCGCGGAGAACTGGAGTGTTGGACATTGACTCCGGCCCCGGAGGATGCAGAGATTGCGTTTTGACGTGAGCGATCTCGCGCGGGTGGCGGGGTTCATAGCTCGAAGATGCTTGAGGTCTAACGCCGTCTCTATCGAACGAAAATACCTGTCGCGGAGGCTGGCACTTCGCCAAGATTTAAAAGCGTTCATTTTAGGCAGCAACACAGAATTACCCCGCTACCAAGAAAATGAGTGGCCTTTTCTTTTTTTGTACGCAAATCTGTACAATGAATTTCAATTGATGCTTATGAAACAAGAAGCAACAACACAGGAAACAGCAACGGCCTTACTGCGAGTGGCCGCATATCTCGGTCGCCCGCAGAACTTCATACCGGTGGCGGATGCGCGCGCGGAGATGCGTCGCACTCTGGACCTGGCGGCAAAGGGTAGCGTAGTTCTTACGACTCACGGCGAGCCGGCGGCGGCGGTCGTGTCTTTCGCTGCCCTGGTAGACATGCGACATGCTGTCTTACATCTGCTCGTTGACGAAATGGGCGCGAGCTTTGAGCGTTCTCAAGAGCGCGCGGGATCTCAAAAGAGAAACGTTTCGACGCCTAGCGAAGAAGAATTAGAAGCGTTGGTCGGCGAGGCGGTAAGAAATGCGCGAAAGCGAAACGGTAAGTCTTCTCGTAAGATACCGCGAAATTGAATTGGGTAAGCGAGGGCTGACAGCCAATCTGTACCGTGGGTGATTGACTCCCAAGGTCTCAAAACTGTGGGGAAAATTGTGTCGGTCTTGAACTGAAACAGGCTGTTTCAGGCGCGCATAGGCGCAAATGAAAACGAGCTGCGATCCGCGTAAACGTTGGTTGATGTGGTTACAACGTCATAGGCGCGCTATCACGTTGCCGGATTCATAACCCCAAGGTCGGCGGTTCGATCCCGCCCCCCGCTACCAATATCCCGCACAATATCAATGATTACAGCTCAAGCCGCAGAAAGCGATTTCCTTCTCGGGGAAGGGAACTTGAAAAGCTTTTGATTGGTGGTCTTAGCTCAGCCATTCGGATCGACAACCCACGGTCGGAAGTTCGTTACTCTGTCTTTATAAGTACTGCAATGCGTAGGCCTCGTCAGCCGTATCGGTCGAAGGCTCTAGCGTCCTCGGACTAGCGGAGACAAAATGAGCGGGATTTGACCACCTCTCTCTCTAGTGAATTAGCTGAATAACTCGCTAATGACCCTTAGTGAGAGTACACGACTCGGCCGCTACGAAATCCAATCGCCCGCTCGGCAAGGGCGAAATGGGTGTGTCTAGCGCTTGATAGGGAGCTGGATCGGACAGTCGCGAATCAAGATTCTTCCTCCAGCTCCAGCCTCGCACCAACAGCGATTGCAGCGCTCGGAAGCAAGAGCACTTTCGGGCTTTGAATCATGCGCACATCATCACAATCCATGAGGTGGCATCGCCTCGCGTCTTGCCCTTTGAGCGCGACTAAGTTCATCAACTGAGATACACTGCGCCAGCGCAATGGGTTCAAGCTGGTTGACGGCCTTAGGATTAGGCTTGCTTCGGTTCGGTTGGTTCTTCCTTTGGCGGCATAGAAAGCGGCGACAAGTCACGGCGCTTCGCCACAACTGCTCTTCGAGATCGAAGGGACCAATTATGCGTCAAGTAAAGAGGGACAGCGCTTCCTCGTAAGCGTGGTAACCGAGAAGGCATCCGCGCCGCCGACTAATATGGTGCTAAATTGGACCGCGCAGTTGAAGAAATGACCCTCGTCAACCAAACCATCTCGCATTACAAAATCGTCTCGAAAATCGGCGCGGGCGGGATGGGCGAGGTCTATTGTGCCCACGATTCGCGGCTTGATCGTGAGGTTGCTATCAAGTTACTTCCGGCTGATTTCGCGAACGACCAGGAGCGATTACGCCGATTTGAGCAGGAGGCTAAAGCGACCTCGGCTCTTAATCATCCAAACATTCTGAGTGTTTACGACATCGGCGAACACGAAGGCTCGCCATTCATCGTCTCTGAACTGCTTGAAGGCGGGGAACTTCGCGAGCGTCTCGATGAAATGCCGATCCCGTTGCGAAAAGTAATCGAATACGCACAGCAGATCGTCAGCGGTCTGTCGGCCGCGCACGAAAAAGGAATCGTCCACCGCGACCTGAAGCCCGAGAACGTCTTTATTACCAAAGACGACCGGGTGAAGATCCTCGACTTTGGGCTTGCTAAGCTGCGCGGAGCCAAGAGTGATGAAAGCAGTTCGGAGGACGCGACGCGAAAAGCGATCACGAATCCCGGCGTTGTAATGGGAACCGTTGGGTACATGTCGCCGGAGCAGGTGCGCGGCCAAACAACGGATCACCGTTCAGACATCTTTTCATTCGGCGCAATCCTGCACGAGATGATCACGGGGCGCCGTGCCTTCCGGCGCGAAACGATGGCCGAGACGATGACGGCGATTCTCAAGGAAGAGCCGGAAGAATTAAGCGCAACAAATCCCAATATCAATCCAGCGCTGGAAAGGATCGTGTCCCGCTGCCTTGAAAAGAAACCCGAGCGAAGGTTTCACTCAGCGCACGATCTCGGCTTTGCATTAGAGTCGTTGTCAGCACCAACAAGCTCCTCAGGGAACACGATCACAACGGCAGCGACGGCCGCAGTTGTCGAAACGCGCGATGCAGCTTGGCTTGCGCGCATTCCATGGCTGGCGTTTGCAGTCGCGGCAACCGTTGCGATCGTCGCTTCCTTTTTTGCATTCAAGAATTCTCGACGAACGGGTGACGAATCTGGTGCGGTTCGCTTCAACATCACCCTCGGACAACGTACGACCGGCTTTGGGCAAATAGCAATTTCACCGGATGGTCGTAACCTCGTCATTTCTGCCATCACTGAGGGCAAGCCCCAACTATGGCTGCGACCGTTGAACTCATTTACGGCACGGGTGATTCAGGGCACGGAAAGCGTCCAGGGTTTTCCGTTCTGGTCCCCCGATAGCCGATCCGTTGCTTTCGCAACCGGCGGCAAGCTCAAAAAAATCGATCTGGCAGATGGTACGGTGCAATCCCTTTGCGACATACCATTCGGGGACAGAAGAGGTTTCGAAGGCACCTGGAACCGTGATGGCACCATTCTCTTTTTTGTCGGCGGAACAACCATTTATCGTGTTCCAGCGACTGGCGGAAAACCTGAGCCGATTCCTGGCATGGACCAGTCGCGCCGGGACGTGCTCTTCCGTTGGCCACGGTTTCTACCTGACGGCAAGCACTTTCTCTACCTTGTCACGACTGCTCAGGAGGGCACCTCAGAAGTTTTTGTCGCCACACTTGATGGTAAAGAGTCGAAGCGTTTGCTCACAGCACAGTCAAGTGCGATTTACGCTAATTCGCCGAATGGCGGCGGGTATCTGCTCTTCGCGCGCGATGGAGCGCTGCTGGCTCAGCCCTTTGACGCGAGAAATCTCACTCTTACCGGCGACTCTATACGTGTCGCAGATCAGGTAAGAATAAACTCTAATAGTCGTGCATTCTTTTCAGTTTCAGATAACGGCACCCTGGTCTACGATCAGTTTGCTGAAGGTGAGAATCGTCAGCTAACGTGGTTTGATCGCGCTGGCAAGCAGCTCGAGACATTTAGCGAAAAGGGAACGTTTATCGGACTGAAACTATCGCCTGACCAGAAGAGGGCGGCGGTATCGCGACGTGATCCGAGAACAGGCGTTTTCGATTTATATGTGATTGATGTGGTAAGGGGAGCGACCACCCGGCTCAGTTCAGGGCCTTTTGACGTTGCCGATTTCGTTTGGTCACCCGACAGTAATTACCTTGCCTGGGTGTCAGTTAAGGGATCCACTTATCAACTCCTGCGAAAACTTGCCAGCGGTAGCGGCCAGGAAGAAGTCTTGCTGGAATCAAGCAAAAACATTGGGCCAACAGATTGGTCCGCGGACGGTAAGTTTATTCTGTATACGGACATTGATCCGAAGAGCAGAAGGGATATCTGGGTCTTACCGCTTGAGGGCGACCGTAAGCCCTACGTGTTTTTCCAAACGCCTGTTGACGATACCTCGGCGGTGTTCTCACCAGACGGACGATGGATCGCATATCGATCGAGTGAATCGGGAAATCCGGAGATTTACGTTCAGACTTTTCCTGCGTCAGGTGGTAAGTGGCCGGTGTCAACCGCAGGAGGGCTAAGCCCCGTCTGGCGTCGCGACGGAAAGGAACTGTTCTACATTACGCCGGATGGAAAGTTGATGGCGGTAGAGATAAAAATTGGCAGCACATTTGAGCCAGGTGTTCCCAAACTTCTGTTTGACGTCGCGACTGCGCGAACGCTGGCTACCAGTGCCTACGATGTTTCGACTGATGGGCAACGGTTCCTTTTCATTAGCGGGCAACTAGACACGAATCCTTCTTCGCTCGCTGTCATCGTTAACTGACTATCGACAAGGGATTGGCCTCTACTCCGCGGGCAATCAGCGCGGATGGGTCCGGTCAGCGCGCGCTTCGCCGAGCTCTTGCGCCAGATGAAGACTAGTCCCGCATGACCAGAATTAGTCCCACGAGACAGAATATCAGGCCGAGAATATTTCGCAGAGACAGATGATCTTTGAAGATGATGATGCCGATCGGGACTAACATGAGCGTGACTGCTACATTGGTCGCAACCGCAGCCACGCTGATTCTCCAACCCGATCGATACGCCAACAGGAAACCCACTTCAATACAGGCAGCGGCAGCTCCCACAACAAAGACCGCCCAGTTCGATTCCCGGAAAGAACTAACAAAAGATTTGTTACCCGGAAAGGCGAAGACACAGACGGTCAAAACCACTATGCCTGCCACATAGGCGATGATGGTTGCATAGAATGGATTGATTTCTTTCGGTATCGATTTTTGGGCCAGATGATAAAAGAGCATCCCGCCCACAGCCAGGCCCAATGGAAAATAGAAGGTTGTTCTCATCTCCGTCATGTTGTCTCACCAGTCTTGAACGTGTGGGGAAACGATTGATTCGATTCGAAGCCAGATCGAAAACAGATTCGAGACAGCCGGTTCTGATAACAGTTCTGAGGAGCAGCAAAGCATCCACGAACTCAGACGAAATAACTCAAATAGACTCAGGCTTTCGTGTTGCTTCGGCTGGTTTCGTGGATCGTTCTGTTATTCCGATAGTCCCTACAGCTTCCTCACGTCGATGTAATAGAGTTCGGTCGCCACCTCGAAGTCCTGTTTTGTGAGCTCCGTCTTCATTGTCTGCCACTCGGTTGTCGGATGAATAATCTGCCAATGGGCTTTCGTCCCGACCTGGACCGGCATCGCGAACTTTGGTTCATCCGCTTGCCAGCGATAGGAAACAGTGCCGTCGCCGAACTTCAATTCCAACGCGGGTAGGGCCGTGTGGCGCAAGTATTGATTAAAGATCGGCGTCAGATCCATTTCTGTCTTTCGGTTGAAGTAAGCCACGATGTCCTCAGTCATGATCGTTTGATATTTGAAGTGCTGATAAAAATCGTGCAATAGCGCCCACCACTTCTGATCGTCATTCAAGACGTTGCGCAAAGTATTGATGAAGAGCGCGCCTTTGAAGTACATGTCCTGCGGAGGCGTCGCATTGACGCCGCGAGGCGCAATCACGGGTTGCTGATTCCTGACTTTGGCTTTCAATGCGTTCGTGTACTTGAGGCCATCCGCTTTGCCATACATGTACTCGACATAAAGGCACTCGAGATAAGTGGTCCAGCCTTCATGAATCCACATGTCGGACCGGTCGGCCGCGGTGACGCTGTTGCCGAACCATTCGTGCCCGCTTTCATGAATGATGATGAAGTCGAACCGCGACGAAATGCCAACGCCGGTCCAATCGCGTTCGAGATAGGACCGCGCTTTGGTGCTCCATGCCTGCGTAGGGTACCTGGATCAACTTGTAACCATCTTTCTTGAACGGATACTCGCCGAAGTAATGCTGGTAGGCTTCGAGCATTCCCCTGGCCTGAGCAAATTGTCTTTTCGCCTTCCCCAAATCTTCCGGCAGCGCGTAGAAATCCAAAGACAGATCGTTGAGCCGATCCGCAAAGTGCGCATAGTTCCCGATGTTCAGCGAGACGTCGTAGTTGTTGATGGGATACTGCACCAACCAATCCCAACGTGTGTATCCATCGTGAAGATCAGTCTTGCCGATAAACTTTCCATTCGAAACATCGATGAGATTGTTGGGAATCTCGACGCTGATCTTCATCGACTCGACTTCGTCTTTCCACTGGTCCTTGTTCGGCCACCAGATGCTGGCGCCTTCGCCCTCGCAAGCAGTGAAAATCCATGGCCGCCCAACCGGATCCTTGCCGAAAGTGAACCCACCGAAACGGCCAATCGTTTGCGGCGTGCCGGAATAATAGAAGTCGATCGAATAAGTGCGGCCGGCTTTCAACGTTTCGGGAAAGTCGATGAAGACCGCGCCTGAGTCGCGTTCGTACTTGAGTGGTATAGATAAGCGCGCTGTAATCTGCTTATTACTGCCATTGCCTTCAAACACCTGAGCGATCTTATCGACCTTCAGATTATCGTAAAGATCGAGTTGGATACGCGTATCGTCTTTGAGCATCTTGAACCGGATCGTGTTCCTGCCCGTGACAAACTTCTTTTCCGGTTCGACGCGAATATCGAGATCGTAGAAGAGCACATCATTGTTGGTGCGATACCGGCCATACTCCCCGCGGAGAACGTTGGCGTGGGTGGCAGCCGGTGGCGTCTGAGATGCACCGGCGCGTTGCGGCGAGTGCGCTTGAAGGACAGCCATAAGCGTCTGAACCGCGAGAACACCAGAAACGAATTTGCGAAGTGTGAACATAAAGCTACCTTGACTGAAGCACTAGATCTACGAAGTATTCTTCTCTAGCTTCCTTACTCCCCTCAAACAGTTCGCAGAATTCGTTCGAGTTCAAAATAAGGCGAAGTAACTGTCGCAATAAGTCATCGGCATCTGCAGATATCTCGCTCAACCTCGCTGAGCTAGTCCTGCCTAACACGTCTCCGTGAACGACCCTGCTTCGCACTGAGTACAGCCGTTTGACGCGATTGAATAATTGCTTGCGTTCTGCAAAAGTGTGCCCTAGGAAAAGGGCAACTCGCTCTGCGAGCTTGTGGGATATCTCTGAGGAATCAGTCGAGAACAAAATCTCAAGACTGGTGGAGTAATGGGCCACCTTGACTGACAGATCCGAGCAGGCCCTTGCCGAATTCACAAAGTACGAGATCCTTGTGAGAGCACGCACTTCGTCGGCGGTAACGACTGTTCCGGTCGGCTCAACTTGGCTGATCGGATTGAGAGTAGAAGGGTGGCTCCGTGCCTTCCCCAAGGTATCGAGCCTTTCGTAGAGTGTGCGAGGTTCGATCAGTTCAGCTCGCGAATATTTAAGTTTTTTCCGACAGCCATCTGCGCTCGTGTAGACGGAAGCTCGAGAATTGCTTGAGGCGACCTCTTTGCCTTGGCTATCTATTGAGTGTACAAATCCAACATCTGCATTGACGGAGTTATCCTTTACTAACCAAAGACAATGTAAGAATGTATGGATGTAGGTGTGCATCACGGCCAACACGCGAAGTGGCTCATCAGGTTGCTTAGTCTTAATTCGGCTAAAAAGGACAGGATGGGTTCCATCCGTCAGGCTGGCGTAATCAAGACCACCCATCGCGGACATCATGCTGTCTGATATTTGTTCTTTGACGAATGGGGACGTCCAAGCGAGATACACGCCTTCGAGGAGCGAAAATGGTTCCTCGAATTGCTCCTCATCGATAGCGAAATCTTGAATTGCGTTAATTAGCAGCATGCTGCGTGGGTTTTAGGTGTTGTGCTAGGACAATTCAAGGGCCGCCTTAAGACACATGTCGACTAGCTGACGGGCGGAATTCGGTAAGCTCCCCAGCTTCCGCAGAACCTTGTCCTTGTCGAGCGTAAGGATATTGACGCAGTTCACCACGGAATCCTGTCGCAGCCCAGACTGCCGGCCTGCGGGCGTGGCAAGCTCAATCAATGACTGGGTTGGTTCTAAAGCGCGCCGGGTTAGGCTCGTGATTTGGACGACAATGGTGTTCAGCAGACGTTGGTTGTCGCGATCGTTCTGAATCACAAGCACGGGCCGCACTTTGGCGTCAGTGCCCGAGGCATACGGGTAATCGACTAACACGACATCGCCGCGTTGGACGTTCATGACTGGCTACGAGGATCGAGGTCGTTGTAGATGTCCATGGCGGGATCGTCCCATCCTTCGCGCCCGAAGACCTCCATGACGTGCGGGTACATGTCACGCGTGAATTGATCGCCCTGCTCGTCGCCCAAAAGCGCCTTAATCCTGGCGTAAACTTTTTCGCGGATGAGCACATAGGTGGTATGCGTGTCCGGGTCCAGAGCCCGGGGAGGAGTTTCGCCCTGTTGGGCCACCGCTTCTCGCTGTTCGCGTGTAAGTTCGATCATAACTGCCTCCGACTGGGTCACCGTTAACTATGATCCAAATATAGCGGCTGTTGACGTGCTGTCAACCTTTGCGGGCTTCTCGGGGCGATCGCAAGATCAGCCCGCGCTGAGGGTGAGAGGACTACCTGTTAATCCATGTGGGAAGCTCACGCTCGACCTCCTCAATCGGGATGCGCTTGCCGTGATCGATCTCGTCCAATCCTTGTCGTACCCCAGCAATGAATTCGATCTCCCGCGCAATATCGTGGAGTGAAGCATCCTCGGGAATGCGCTCAAGCAAGTCCTCAACAATCTCTTTGTTGCTCATGTCGAGAGTGTGCACTGCGAAACCATTTTTTTCAAGCATTGGCCGCTGCGGGATGGCTGCAAGAACTCACAAATGAGGCAGCACCAGGGCAAGTATAGAATCGGTCGCACCATGAGAAAGCCAGTTGAAACGGGCTACGGAGTTAGTAGGCTCACAACCCAGCCGTAAACGGCTGGTCTAGTAACCCTGGGGCAAGCCGCGTGAACGCGGCTGAAGTCGATGCGAAGCTCGTGAGGTGGAACGCGATGGTTGCCGTGGACAACGCTAAACCGCCTGACCGGCCGCATAACCCGAAGCCCAGGCCCACTGAAAATTGTAGCCGCCCAGTTGACCTGTCACATCGACAACTTCTCCGATGAAGAAGAGTCCCGGGACGCGCATTGCTTCCATCCTCTGCGAAGACAGTTCAGCGGTAGAGACGCCGCCTGCGGTCACTTCCGCTTTCTTCAAACCCTCGGTCCCCGCCGGCGTGATTTGGAATCCTTGAATCTTTCCGGCAATGTCGGATAGTTGACGGTCGTTGAATTGCTTGAGCGGCCGCGAAGGAAAGTAAAGATCGCACCAAGCCTGAGCGAAGCGCCGCGGCCAATGCTGCGCGAGGAGATTCGCCAGTTCGATCTCGGCACCTTGCCTATCCCTAAGCACTTCCAAAATATCTTCGTCGGGCAGCAGGTTGATGACGATCGGAGCGCCGTGTTCCCAGTACAGGGAAATTTGTAGAATCGCGGGGCCGCTCAAGCCAAGATGCGTAATCAGAATATTCTCGCGGAATTCTGTGTCTGCAAATTTGACTGAAGCGTCGAGCGAAATTCCGCTTAACGAACTCAACTGCCTTTGCACAGTCGAGCTCAGGGTGAAAGGCACCAGCGCCGGCCGCGGTGGTTCGATCTTCAGACCAAATTGACGCGCGACGTTGTAACCAAAATCGGTCGCACCCAGCGGGGCGATGGACAAGCCGCCGGTGGCGATGACTAGTGAAGCTGCCTTGAAGACTCCCTGATTAGTCTCAATGGAAAAATCGCTTTCCTGGCTTATGCGGCGCACCTGAAATCCGCAACGAATCTCGACCCCTGCCTCAGCGCACTCGCCGAGCAACATATCAATGATCTGTTGCGAGCTTTCATCGCAGAAGAGTTGGCCCAGCTTTTTCTCGTGGTACTTGATACCGTGTTTTTCGACCAGCACAATGAAATCGCCGGGCGGGTAGCGCGCCAGCGCGGATTTGCAGAAGTGTGGATTTGCCGAAAGAAAGTTAGCGGGGTTCGTATGAATATTAGTGAAGTTGCAGCGACCGCCGCCCGAAATCGCCATCTTCTTGCCGACTCGATCGGCGTGCTCTAAGACCAGAACGTTGCGTCCGCGCTTGCCCGCTTCAATCGCGCAAAACAGACCCGCAGCGCCGCCGCCGATGACAATGACATCTGGATTGGACAATGAGCCAGGCAAGCGAAACACAAAAGCGAATAACCGTCGCTACCTTTGCCCTCGTCTTGAAAGCGCCATGCAGACGGCGCCGAGTATAAGAAGCAGAGGCGCTGCCCAGGGCAGACCAAGGTTGGCCACGCGATGTAGATTAAGGATCGCTACTACTGCTGCACCCATCAGCAAGAGGATTCCAAACAGTCTCAGAACATTGGTCATCAGGAATTACTCCCTCGTCGTAAAGAAGATTCTACCGAGATCCAAAATTACTCCGGCTAGTCAGCATTGGGAACCGGAATGCCGTGCACCTCTTTTCGCTTTCGCAGAGCATGTCTAAGAGTCTTAATCGTACCTCCGCCTTTACCTGACCAGAAGCCAAAAACGATCTGCGAAAGATCGACCATATAACGGTTTCTGAAAACGCCGGCGCTCCGGCGCCTGGGAAGCCGCAGTTCAATCACCCGCTCAACCTGCGCTAACGATGTCTGTATTGGCCTGGGCTGGTCTTGCAGCGTGTAGGGAACAACGACCCAACAGCTTTCATTCTGCTCAGCCAACCACTCAATGGCCCACTGGTCGATCCCGCGCGCGCCGGCAACCAACCAGGTGCGGCCCTGATGCAAGAGCGGCGAAAGATGTTGTTCAAAGAGATGGCGAGCTGTCTCGCGATCGACGTCTCGGGATCCGGAGATCGTCACGGAGCCGGTGCGGACCATTGGATCAACGTCAATATGAACAGCCGAGCCGCTGCTCAATGACGCTGCCTCCCATGACTTCATCAGAAATGATCGCTCATCGGGCTATTGATCTAGTTAAGAGCTCCAGTTTAGCTTGCGTCTGCAATTTGCCGCTTGAACGTTGATCTCTGAACGCAGACCTAAGCTATACCGCTCAACGGTTATTGTTTCGCTTATGGACGCGGACAGTACGGGGCTGGAATTTGGGCGCCGGTTCTCGATTGCCTCGGGCTTCGGTGTTAACCTGCGGCTCCGCGGCGGGCGTGGGGACCGCCGAGGCAGTCCGCGCAGTCTCACCCCACTGCTGGCAAACCGCCAATCCTTCAGTTACAACTCTCAGCTTGTTCATCGCCGAAAGATGAACATCATCCGCTCTTTGACGCGAGTTTGGCTGCGTTATAAATTTCGCGTACTCGTCCAGAATCCCGGCAAATTCCCGCGCGGCGCGAGCTGCCTTTCGGGCTTCATCAGCCGCACTTTGCAAAGCTTCTTTTTGGCTCACTAGTTCTCCTTAACTCTAAATCGGTAGTTTGTTAAGAACCGCAGCAAAGCAACTGAATGCTTTCCACGGGAGCTTTAGACGCGAAATATATCGGCGCGCCAGCCCTTGATGGCCCGCTTGATGTCGCCGGCCTTAGCCAGCCTGCCCGCGAGAACCGCACCCACCAATTCTTCCAATTCATCATCGCCGGCAAACCGGAGCGCGATTATCTGCCCCATGTTTAGGGCGCTTGCCTGTTGGCATATCGGGGCGGAAAGAATTTGCTGGTAGCGAAGTTTTTCTTCGAGCCGAATGAGTCGATCCTGCACTTTAAGCGAGTTCACTCGAACCAGAAACGCGAGCACGAGGAGCGCCGCCGAAACTACGATCCACCAACCTGAGTTTAGACCGGGCGCTCTGATGAATTGGACCACGGACCAGATCACATTAATCAGCATCACCGGCGCAATGAAAAAGTGAAACGGCGGTTGCCAACGCGTGTGATTTGCAAATGTTTGGGGTGTGTTTGCCATCTCTTTCTCCATATTGTCTAAGGTCAACCTAACTGACTGGGAGCGCAACCCATCAACGAGCCATCGAAGATGGCGACATTATTAATAGCCCCGAGCCTAAGCCCGGGATCATTCGTAGAATGGATTCAAAGCCCCAGAGTGGCGACAGAAGTGCCAGGCCGTTTTAAGTCTGTCCTCCGCTCCTGGGGCTTACAACCGAGAGGTCGATTGATCCCCGGGCTTACGGCCGGGACCGCAAATATGCCGCGCCTACGGCGCTTGTTGTCGCGCACATTCAACACTTTCTTCATTAGAGGCGCATCATTGATGTACTCACAAGGTCTTCTCGCGTCCTTCGCGCCGCCTCACAAATTCGTTGGCAGCAGCGGACCTGAGGCGCCGCGCCCTACTGGTAAAGGCTGCTCGGGTTCCGGAGTGAAGTCCTCGCCGGGATTGATGAACTGGTTTCGCTCGAATCTATACTGCTTATCATACAACTGTTTATAGCGGCCGCCGGCAGCCAGTAGTTCTTCGTGCGTCCCGCGTTCGACAATCTCGCCGCCTTCCAGCACCAGGATTTGATCCGCGCTGCGGATCGTCGAGAGACGATGCGCGATCACAAAGGTAGTGCGCCCACGACGCAGGGACTGTAGTCCATCCTGAATCATGGCTTCGCTTTCACTATCGAGACTCGACGTGGCTTCGTCCAGAATCAGAATCTTGGGCCCAGCGAGAATCGCGCGGGCAATGGCCACGCGTTGACGCTGACCGCCGGACAACTTCACACCGCGTTCCCCGACGATTGTGTCATAGCCATCGGCGAACCCGTCGATAAATTCTTCGCAATGCGCCACCCGGCTGGCTTCGATAATCTGCTCTCGCGTGGCGTGCGGATGCGCAAAACTAATGTTCTCTGCAATCGTGCCGTCGAAAAGAAAATTGTCCTGCAAAACCACGCCCAGTTGATTCCGGTAATCCTTCAGGCGAATCGATTCCAGATCACGATTATCGGCAGTCACTTTACCTTCGAGCGGACGATTGAAGGCCATCACCAGACTGATTAGCGTGCTCTTGCCTGATCCGCTCGAACCGACCAGGGCGGTGGTGGAGCCGGCCGACGCCGTGAAAGAAACGTGCTTTAAGACCGGCACATCCTCGTTATATTCAAAACTGACATCGTCAAAAGCAATTTCACCTGCGAGGTCCGGACACCGCTCGCGATCGGCTTCGTCTTCATCTTCAGTTGTCATCCGCTTGATTTCGCGGATGCGATCGAGGCCGGCGAAAGCTTCGGTAATTTGCGTGCTAATCGAAGCGATTTCAACCAGCGGCGCGGCTACCATCATCGTGAAGAAAATATATGTGACCAGGTCCCCGGGCGTCATTTGCCCATTAAGAATCGAGCGGCCACCCACCAGAATAAGGATCACGCCAATAATGCCAATAATGACAGTAGAGAAGGCGGTGATGGCGGAAACTCCCGTCATCGATCGCGCGACGTTGCGGAACAGACGGTGCGCGCCTCGCGCAAAAACCAGTTCCTCGCGCTTCTCGGCGGCGTAGGCTTTGACGATGCGAATCCCGCCCAGTGATTCGGTCAAGCGGCCGGTAACTTCCGCGTTAATTTGACCGCGTTCCCGAAACAGCGGTCGGAGCTTCTTGAAGGCAGTCGCCATGGCGGCGCCAAACGCGGCGAGCGCGAGCAGCGTTATCGACGTCATCCGCCAGTTCAAATAGAAGAGGTAGCCGAGCGCGATCGCCGCTGTCACGAGACCGCCAACCAGTTGCACCAGTCCGGTGCCGACAAGATTTCGAATGCCCTCGGCGTCACTCATGATGCGTGAGATAAGCACGCCGGTCTGGGTTGAGTCGAAGTACTTGATGGGCAGACGCGCCACATGTTCCTGAACGCTCTTGCGCATGTCAGTGATGGCTCGCTGGGCGGCTACGCCGAGTATCTGAGTAAGAGCGAATGAACTCAGCGCCTGAACCAGGGTAGCGAGGCCGACCGCCACCGCCAAAGGTACGAGCAGTTCACCACGGTGTTTGATGATCACGTCGTCGATCAGATATTTCGAACTCGCGGGCAGCACCAGACCGACCAGTCGATTAACGACCATCAGCAGCATACCCAACGCCAGACGATAGCGATGCGACCAAATCAGTTCCCGGGCATCACGCCAGGCATCGATGCGGTTCACTCGCTTTTTCTCTGGTTTAGTAATCGTTGTGCTCATGACTGTTGATGTAGTAGGCCGTGCTTCTTTCATTCGCACCGCGGCTTTAGCCCGGTGAATGTATTTCGCAACACAAGCCCGAAACCGTTTGAAACGGTTTCCATTCCGATGCCAAACATCCATCGCCGGGCTAAAGCCACGTGCTAATGAGAAGAATCGGCACGACTGCCGGAATTGCCCTTCTCTTCACTCCGCGCAAAGCCCGCTTCCATCACCTGCCACATCTTCCGATCCTGCCAGCAAACGTTCCATGTGCTGGCGCGCGTTCCAGGCTCCGGTACGTCCGGCGACCTCGATACCTTCAATCCACGCGAGTCGCGCATCTTCGCGCCGGCCCAACTTCATCATCGCCGTGCCAAGCATTTGATATGCGGAAGTGTATTCAGCGTTGAGCGCCACGGTGCGGCGTAAAGCATCCACCGCCTCCTGCCAACGTTCCAGCTTCACATACTCGTTTGCCAGCCCGTACCAGATCATAACCTCTTCGGGCTGTGCTTCGGCTATTGCGAGCAACGCCTTGATTCTGTCCTCGGCCATAGTCTCTTCAGGTCTCGGGCCCCACTGGCGATCAGGTTTCAATCGGGTTTCATTAAGAACCGGCCCGACTCTCGCATTTCGTTTGAAAACCGTTGAAAGGCCCAGCCAGTCAATCGCTCTCCGCGATCAACTCGCTGAAGCGAAGCGCTAATGAGAAGAACCAATCGTCTCAACTGCAGACCCAAAGAGCAAGCCAGCAGTGCGTGATGAGTGGAATAGGTGTACGATGAAGCACGATTTTCAGGAGGTGAAACGATGACATGGGATGGAGATGATCTAGCCGGGCAGGCCGAAGAGGTCTTTGAACGGCAGCAGGCGGCGGCTGACGCCCGGGCCCACAGGGGCACTTCCACCGTGGAGGAGCGGGCCCGCAGCGCGAGATTTGAAACGTTGCGACTTTCACGTTCCCGCATCATGGGTCAACTGAGCCGGGCCACCAATCCGGCGCATCGGACCATGCTTGAAAGCGCCCTGAAGTCGATTAATGACGAGATGGGCGAAGGATGAGGGCGGTTAGTCTTCGTGCGCCATCCTCCCAGGTTGATTTGCTTGCCGCCAAGTATGCGCGCGCACACTTACTCACAAACATTTCTGTTAAGGTCGAATCGATCTAATTCACCGGACGCGGGGTGAGCAGCCTTTAGGTCACAGGAACTCGGTACAGAACCGGGAGCGGTAGCGACCGAGTCAAACACTCAACCTGCGCGATGACGAACCAGTCCTAAACAATCGACGGATCGCAGCATTCGCAATCCTTTATTCGACACCCCCTCAGTTGGATGGCTGGACCCCGTCGCTAGCGCTCCGGGTTCTGTCCCGCAAACGCCAGTTGACCTCAGCGATCAAATGCCGGGGCGGCCTGTTTCCAAAGCTTTCAAGAGCTGATCGACCAATTCAATCTCTTCATCGCTGGGCTCAAGTTCCTTGTACCGGTTCAGAGACTGCGTCGCTGCCTGCACATTGTTGAGGCGATGATAAACCAGGGCGAGGTTGTAATAGACAAGTGAGAAGTTGGGCTCAATCTGAATGGCCGCTTCGTAATGCAGACGCGCCAGCGGAAAGTCGCCGGCATCGTAATAGAGATTGGCCAGATTGTAATGTGCCTCAACGTGGCGTGGATCGTTCTTCAAAGACTGGGTGAAATTCTCGAGCGCCCCAATTGTGTTGCCGCCGTCCAACTCAATAATCCCCAGGTTGCAATAAGCCTCCGCCACATTGTCGCCTGAACTAATCGCTTCGACGTAAAACTCGCTCGCCTTTTGGTCGCCCTGCTCATGCAACAGCAGTGCTTCCTCAAACGGCGTGAGCAACCGGGCGACCTGAACCTGCCGCACCTCGGCTCGAAATAGACTCAGCTGGCCCTGCAATTCGGCTTCGATCTGCTTGATTGTCAGGCCTTGCGTGCGCATTTCTCGCACCCGCCGGAAAAGAGTGAGCGCTTGAAAATCGTAAGTGAAGTCGCCGCTGTCTCCGGCCGGCACGCCCTGGATTATTCCGGCTTCGGTCCAGCGCCGCACCGTGCGCTCGCTCAACCCAAAGAGTTGTTTGATTTCACGAACCGAATAGCTGGATTTGACGCGTTGATAATCCGCCTTGGCGGGAACTGGCGACGGGAACGAGAGGACCTTGCGAATCTTTTCGGTCATGGGCGGGTTAATAGCCTACACGAAAACCGTCTGATTTGGGAATCAGATTTACAAGAAACCCTTTCAGGCTGCGTGGCGCATCCTGCCGGCAGCGCAGCCATTCTTCCCGCCGTGACCCACTCGCTACCCTGACGAGTCGCGGTCCTTTACCGAGCTTGATGAGTTCTCAGTCCTGACTTCTGACTTTGGATCTTTCGCTAATGACTTGTGGTTTCTATCTTCCTAACTGCCTCAACGTTTAGATCCGCAGTCTTCGCGAGACCTTCCGCCGTGGGATGCATGATGTTAGATCGAACATCTTCGAGGGCAATGTCGAGGGTAAAGAGTTTGAAGTCGTGCCGTTGGTCGGTGGTCAGCTTCGCATCAACCGGCAAACGAAACCAACGCGAGCGCGGCTGGTAAGCCCGGTAGTCGCGCGGATCGAAGATGGTCCATTTCTCATTCACCCACGTCGGAATCTGAAATTTTTCCCCAGTTGATGTACTTAGAGCATTGCGAGCACAAAACCCGTGGTTCAGGTAAGCGGTTATGTTCCCGTCAATGAGCGTCCAACCCGGCAAAGTTTCAACCTGTCTTTGAACGTCCCTAATCTGCTCAAAGACGTATTTTCTTACCGTTTCGATTTTCGCGACACGTTTGTCGTCGCTACCAAACGACTCGTCAAACTCCAAGCGATTCGCTTTACACTGGTTGCCGCTTTCATCGGTTAACACGTTTGGATATGGCGTCAGGACAATACGATCGCACGGTTTGCCAGCTTCACACCCCTTAATCCTAATCCAGTTGGGTTTGTTGGCAGGCGCCGGCTCGAGCAATGCTTTCTGTAGCTTCGTGTAATTCCCTGCGGCACCGGCATTACCGAGCAGATCTCTTTCAAATTTTCGTTCATCAAAATTCGCTTTCATTCGTATTTCGCTGACATGGTTGACGAGGTCAAGACCTTTCAGCAACAACGGCTGCCGGAGCAGGATGTACGCGACATAACTCGCGAACCCAATGTCATTGCCGCCGGTGCTCAGCAACAAGTAGTCAATCTGTCGCGGCGGGTTTGTTCCGTTCTGTAAAACTTGGCGTAACGCCTGGAGTTGAGGCTTCAGTCTTGGGCCTCCTTCGTGCGCCTTCTGGCTGGCATTAACGATTTCAGTCGTAACTGCGCCAGAGCAGGAAAACGTGACATAGGTAATTGCCTCGTGCGGATTCGAAAGTGCCAGTTGCAGCGCTGTTTTGAATTGATAGGAATACATCGAGCGGTGACAGCGGCGGTCAAGCCACGCGGCTTCTGCTCCTTTGTCCTTTGTGGGGTAAGAAGTCTTGTCGTGTCCTGCTAACCAACTGGCAAAGCCATCTTTTTCTGTTCTCGAATCTATGAACTGCGCGGGTATGTCCGGGTTACCCTCTCCCGCAGCAAACGAGTCACCCAAGCCCACGATTAGCTTGTCCCTAACCTGAACATTTGGGTTGGTTGTAAGAGTTAGATTGGGGAATTGAGCCGCGACACTTATCTCCTCAGGGTTCTCAGCGTGATAAGGAACATCGAAATCGATGCAGAATCGTTTTCCATATTTCGGATCGCACGGCGTCAGGGGCGCAGCGGGTTGAACGAGCCACTGCGGAGCATTGTCGCCAAGGCTTTCAGCGTTAGTAATCCAGACCCGGACTCGGTGCGACTTCGGATAAACATAATCCTTGCATGGGCCGTCGTTTCGGAACCTGTGATTCTTTGAGTCCCAGCAAGTCTTCGCATGATCCTTCTCGGCTAACGTCGCGAACCAGCCGGCGTACGGTTCGAAGCATTGCCTTCTTTCTTTGGACTCTGTGGTGTGTTCGCAATCGTATTTGCTTTTGGCCTCGTCTCTTAGTTTGGTGACTGCATCTTCAGATTGCTTTTGGAGTTCTCGTTCCAACCCGGAAGCTGTCTTATCAACGTCGCGCAATGCTGCATAGACGTTTTTCAGTTCATCAACCGTCTCTTGATCGTGAATGAATCGAAACGGATTCACGAGCTCCCACTGAATCGTCGGGGTCCCCTGTGCCTTTACCGCCGTTGCCGGCAGCAGAGCCAGTGCGAGTGCCACCAGGCGAATCGATTTCCGGAGGGCCCACTTACATCTATCGGTGCAGGAAATATGACCCACCTGGCTAAGTAGACAATTGTGATAACCGAGAATGCTCGGAGCTTCGGCAGGTGTGTGCGTCATGGCCTCTCCAATCTGTCAGGCAAGCATGGAAGTTAGATCGATGCTTTGAAAAAGCCGGCATCGATCGAGGAAAACGAGTGTAAAACGAACACACTCTAGCACTCGTAACGCGAAAAGCAAGAAATTTGCAGCGTGAGACTGAACCTACATCTCGCTCGATGGACGGATGTCTGCTTCGAAGACTCGCTGGGAGACTACCGACGGATAAATACCCTATCTCTTATGAATAATGATGGGGGGTGTCTCGCGGGATCTGTCTGGTAGTTCGTCTTGCTCTTGTTGGTGTTAGCAGCTTTGTTAGAGTTGGCCGATTTCGCTGGGGGACTCACGGTAAGGTGGTTAGAAACTTTCTTAACCCCATCGGTTTCTTTAGCGACCCGTTCGGCTTCGGCTTTCGCAGCCGGCGTATCAACGGCGCCGCGCAAGGTGACCTCGTTATTCACAACATCGACGTTGATCTTCCTCTCAGGCGTCTTCGAGTCGCCGATTAATTTGGCGATTATCTTCGCATGAATCCAGGCGTCGTCCAGCGTGTCGCCGATCGTTTCCTTGTTTCCTTTAGCCCGAGCACGTTCTTCGCGCGCCTGTTCTTCCGTGTACTTGGGAGTCGCCGTTGGGGTCGCCGCCGCCCGGGTGCCAGTCATGTTCGCATTGGCGTTTGTATTGGCGCGGTCATTCGAATTTGTCGCAGTGTCGTTACAAGCCGCAACCCCCAAAATGACAACCGCGAGCGCCGTTAAGAGCAACAGTCTGGTTTTCATGTTCTCCCTTTCTTGTTCCGAACAGTGCTCGATCAGAATGAATCGCCAGCATCACCGTTTGCTGGCGATTCTATCGCCGAGATCTTCAACAGCCTCGCCGACTTTCCTCCGAGCCTTGCCTACCTTTTCTTGAACCTTTCCTTCAAACCGCTCCTGCTCTCCACGTCCCTGCAGGTCACGGTCGCCGGCTAACTTACCAAGATGTTTTTTTGCCGCGCCGGCAATTTGTTTCCCTTTGCCTTTAACTTCGTCTTCGTATCGCATAACTTCCCCCCTTGAATTAACTACGCTCCGTCGGGAAACATCAGGTTGTGATTACTTAAATCGCAGCTCGTCGACCGGTGATTAGTTGAAGGATCAATACAACCAGCGCGACTAAAAGCAGCAAGTGTATCAAGCTGCCACCGACTCCGCCGATCAAACCCAATAGCCACAAAACCAACAACACCAATAGAATTGTCCACAGCATGTTTTTGAACCGTCCTTTCTTTCAAAGCGAATGCGCTTACGAAATGGGTGAGGAGCAAAGCCCGTGCCGTGAGTTGTACTTGGGCTTCTCATACGACAGCGAAGTATTCGCTTGAATTAAAACGGAACAAGGATGCATCGATCTCGAACCTTGTTTGTAGGGACAACGGTCGTCGAGCCTATCAATTGAAAGTTAGTTTATTTCGAAGGCTCGTCACTCTCCAGCTCGCAGTTGATTTCACCACCCAAAAGAATTGCAGCCCCGGTGAGATAAAACCACAACATCAAGATGATCAAGGCCCCGAGCGATCCGTAAGTCGCACTGTAGGAATTGAAAAAATGCAGATAGAGTCTGAAGCCCAGCGAGACGAGCATCCATAGAATCACTGCGGTCACTACTCCCGGTGAAAACCACCGTCGCCGGAAATCAGAAGCGGGTAAGCCTGAGTCGCGCCGCCTTGCTGAAACGTTAGGACCGAATTGATAAATAAGGGAGAAGGCGATAAAGACGAACGCCAGTGAGATTGGCCACTGCAAGATCTTCCAGGCGATTGTGAAGGCGTCGCCTTCGTGGACTAACGTGGCGACAAACTGGCCGAGTTGCCCTCCATAAAGCACAATCAGCAATGCAGAAATAATCAGAACCGCGATAGCGATCGTCAATGCTATGGAAATCAACCGCACCTTCCACCAGGGGCGCGTTTCGGGCACATCGTAAGCAGCGTTAAGGGCCTGCGCCAGAGCATTCAGGCCACTGGAGGCGGCCCATAAAGCTGCCAATAAGCCGAACCACAACTTGCCTCCGCCTCGTGCGTTGGTGACTTGATCGATCGTTGCCACTACCAACTGGAGTGCCGCACCCGGCATGACACTGCCCAGATAAGTAATCAACTTGTGACGCAGATGTGAACCCGCGCCCGCCATGTAACCAAAGAGTGTAATCAGGAAAAGTAACAGCGGGAAAAGTGAGAGAAGGAAGTAGTAGGATAATTGTGCGGCGCGGCCGAGGATCTCATCCTCTTGAGCTCGTGCCCAAACGCGGGCTAGGAATTCCTTTGAGAGCAATCGCCTGAACACAGAAGTGTCATGCGCAACGCTATTTCACCATCGTGCCGGTGCGGCGCCAGCGCGTGTTAGTGAAGAAATCCAGTGGGCTGCCGAATGATTTGGTTTCGTCGTAGGACCAATAGACGAACATGGCCCGGCCAATGACCAGTTCGCGCGGCACGTAGCCCCAGGCCCGGCTATCGAGACTATTGTCTCGATCGTCGCCCATCACAAAGTAGGAGTTGGCGGGAACCTTCGCCGGCTTCCCATTAACGGCAAAGTTAAAATCCGCACTGGCGCTAACGTCCTGGCCGCGACGCGCAGCTTCGACTCTGTTGGCAAAGTAATACACGTCGTACAATTCGTTGCCCTGTCGCGGAGTATCCTCGACGATCTCCAGCGGCGCTTTGTCATTAACGCTACGGGCGACGATTATGTGTTCCGGCAGCGGTTGTCCATTGACGAAAACGCGCAGTCCTTTCACTTCAACTACGTCTCCGGGCAAGCCAATCACTCGCTTTACGTAATTGACTTTGAATGGAATGTTATCTTCGTCCCGATCACGTTCGGGATTAAAAGGGTTGCCGGGATACTTGAAAACAATGATATCGCCACGCCTGATTTCGCGCTGGGGCAGCAGAGGCAGGCGGGGGCCGGGTGCGAAAATGAACTTGTTCACCAGCAGATGATCGCCAACGACGATCGTGTTCTGCATCGACCCGGTAGGAACTTTGACGGCCTGCACGATGAACGTCATGCCGAACAAAGCCATAATGACAGTGACTACCGCGGATTCGAAGTACTCGCGGAGCAAGCCTCTGGGCGGACCAGTTGGTTCGGCCTCGACCTTCGTTTCAACTTCACGACCGTTCGATCTAACCGGACGAGAAGCAAACGAGCCGGGCTTCGCGGCTGGCTTTTCTTCAGTCGTGATGGTTGATTCGCTCATTGCGGACATCGTAGAGGGTGGCAAGCTTCACGGTCAAGCCGCCTTAGATTTGCTTACCTTCCATTTGTTTCAAGGCCGCTTGCGCGGCCGCCGCTTCGGCCGCCTTGATAGTTGGTCCTTCACCACGCGCGGTGCCGTCGTTCCACTTTAGTTCGACATGGAACATGCGCCGGTGAGGCGGACCCAGCGTCTCGATTACGGTGTACTGCGGTCCAGGCTGACGAATCGCCTGTAGCTTCTCCTGCAGACTGGTTTTTGGATCGGCCGCGGCCGCGGCGATCGGATCCGCGGCGCGAAGTTCCGGGCCCAACGCCAGTACCACGAAAGTTTTCGCGGCTTCCAGGCCGCCGTCAAGAAAGATCGCTCCGGTTACTGCTTCAAACACATCCGCCAATAGAGCGTGCTTGCTGCGCCCGCCGCTTTTCTCTTCCCCCCGGCCGAATCGCACGAAATCCCCCAGGCGCAAGTCCGTGGACGCCTTTGCCAGAGTTGGTTCGCTGACCAGCCTGTGCTTCATGCGCGACAATTCACCTTCGCTCGCTCCGGGATACGATTTGAAAAGATAATCAGCCACCACCAGGCCCAGGATCGAATCTCCGAGGAATTCGAGCGCCTCGTTGTGCAGATTGCGCGCGTC
>WNFR01001471.1_pt1 | contig 35329 bp, 28 predicted proteins | sample 5400221 | NCBI WGS metagenome assembly WNFR01 (sample SAMN13153357, study PRJNA577476) | soil metagenome | isolation source: 40 cm soil under Madrone tree | place: USA:California | collected 2016-06-14 | reverse complement strand
GCGAACCATTGTATGCGATGGGGGCGGCTTCCCCGCTGGCTGCTTTGACCGCAGAAACCAGATCTTCCTCCCCGGGCCCATAGTTCAGAACGCAACGCATTCCGAGAGTGTCCCGGATTTTCCCGCAGAGCGTACCGTAACGATCCGGCGGCCAGCATTTCGAGCGCCAGCCGCCAGCGGGACTCAATACGATATATTTTTCAATTCCAAACCCTCTCAGAAGCTGCAATACGAACATTTCCTGAATAGACGGAACCGCGAGAGCGACAGGAGCCACACTATTTCGTGCTCCCGCGCGCTGTGACAATTCTCCATCCTGATCGGCAATGTGAGTTTTGGTGATACGAACGCGATCCGTGTAAAGGATCGGCACACCAAACTCGCGAATTGTTTGCGAGGAAAATCCAACCCTTCGCGACACAGCCCCAAAGAACGGCAGCGCCGCCGACTTCCACAGTCCTTGGTAATCGATAGCGATGGTGAAGTGTCGTTTGCGGATTCGTCCGATGATTTCGCGCAAGGATTCGTACGAGCGCGTCTCCGTCTCCCAAATCTCCGTTGCCAGTGCGCTGCTCTCGACCAGCTCTTTCCAGCGAGGATGGGTTAGCCAAACGATTTCAGCATTCGGGAAGGATTCGCGCAGGCTGGCAACGGCGGGAAATGTGTGGACGATATCTCCGAGCGAGCCAAGACGCACTACCAGGAAACGCGGCTCAAGCATGCGGCGCCTTGCGAACGGATTCGAGGAATTCTCGCGTTGAGTGATCCTTGCGGTCACCTACAATGGCCACGCGGATGCCTAGCCGCGTAGCGAGCGCGCGCTCAGGCACGGTCTCCGTGGTGTAGTCTGTTCCTTTGGCGTGGACGTCCGGGCGAAGTTTTTCCAGGAGAGCTTCCACGTTGCGTTCCGCGAACAGCACGACGTAATCTACACAGCGAAGCGCAGCAACAAGATGCGCGCGGGCGTGCTCATCGAGGATGGGGCGGCCTGGCCCTTTGAGATGGCAGACACTGGAATCCGCATTCACGCCCACGACGAGAACGTCCCCTTCGCGCCGGGCACCTTCGAGATAACGGATATGACCGACGTGCAGCGTGTCGAAGCAACCGTTGGCAAAAACGATTCGCCGGCCGTGGCGTTTGTGTTCCGTAAGTTTTTCGCGCAATGGATCTAGCGCAATGATTTTTGAAACGGCTTCGCGCATCATCTAGGAGCCCGCTCCCGATGCTTCTCCACGGATAGCGTTGAGGAGTTCCTCGCGCGAAATGGTGGCAGTGCCTCGTTTCATGACCACCAAGCCGCCCGCGATGTTGGCAATGTGGGCGGCTTCGAGCGGAACTGCCCCGCAGGCGAGCGCGAGGGTGTACGCGGCCAGAACTGTGTCGCCGGCGCCGGTAACGTCCAGCGCTTGATCACTTCCATGAACGGGGATCTGTGTGAGGCGATCGCCTGCCTCGAAAAGGGCCGCGCCATGCCTTCCACGGGTGACCAGAAGCGACTGCAATTTCATCTCGGAGAGAGTCGTGCGGCCAGCGCGAGCGAGTTCTGCAGTGTCTTGACCGATGGCCGTGCCATGCTCTGCCTCAAGCTCGGCTTCGTTTGGTGTGGCAGAGGTGACGCCCGCCTTTGCGTATCGATGGAGGTGATAGCGCGCGTCCAGCGTTACATGCAAAACACCATTGCGCTTCGCGGAGGCCTGCTGCACTAGTTCCGGAGTTGCGACGCCGAACCCGTAATCTGAAACAGCAAGCGCGTGAGCGTTGCGCAGATTTGCGGAAAGCCGCTGATGAAGTTTTTTTCGAATGGCCTCCGGCAAAGGCGATTTCGGTTCGTAATCGACGCGCAGAACCTGCTGCCCGACGGTGTGTGCCCAGCCAGCGAGAAAACGGGTCTTGGTCGGCGTGCTCCAGCCCTTCACCCGAAAGATTCCGGAAACGCTGACTCGCTGGCGGCGGAAGTGAGCGATGATTGCATCTCCCGGGGCGTCATCTCCGACCGCGGTGACGGGCAGAACGCGGGCGCCAAGTGACGCGAGGTTGTTGGCGGCGTTAGCTCCGCCGCCCGGAACGACCAGCGTTTCGCGATGTTTAAGGATCAGAACTGGCGCTTCGCGCGAGACGCGGGAGATTTCCCCGTATTGAAATTCATCGGCCACGAAATCACCAAGGAGAACAATCGTTTTCGTATTGAACTGCTCGACACACTCGCGTATGACGAGAAGGTCGACAGATGTTGACTCCGGCTTTTGCGCGCGCTGACGCTTCATTCTTGTTGCCTCAGAATCCAGTCTGCCGCTTGCGCAAGGTCTTCCGCGACAAAATCGGGCTGCACGCGCCACTTCGCCGCATGCCAGGCGAGTTCACCTTCGCCGTAGCCAGTGCGCACGAGGATACTTCGCGCGCGGGCATTTCGCGCCAGTTCCACGTCACCATAACGATCACCAACGACGAAGGAGCGCTGCACATCGAGCCCGTGCTCCCGCGCTGCGCGCTCCAGCATGCCGGTTTTTGGCTTGCGGCAGCCACAGTTTTCGGCAGAAGTGTGAGGACAATAATAAATCGCATCGATCTTCGCGCCCGCCTCGGCGAGTTGTTGCGTCATTAAGCGATTCACCGTATGCACAAGCGATTCCGGAAAATAGCCGCGTCCCACACCAGATTGGTTGGTGGCGACAATGACCGGCAAACCCGCCTCGTTCAGGCGGCGAACGGCCACCGCGACAAACGGAAACATACGAAAACGGCTGGCATGATTCAAGTAGCCCACTTCCTCGGCGATGGTCCCGTCGCGATCGAGGAAAACGGCGGGGTGCAGTACAGATTGCTGCTCAGGCACGCTGCACCTGGATCGCGGAGCGGTCATGCACCGATGATCAGTCGGACAGCGGCGCAGAAAACATGGGCTGCAGTATGGCTTTTGCTGAACGATGCTGCAGCGCAGCGTGACGGGAGCCGTCCCAAATGGATCAGTGGAACCAAACACCGCGACGACAGGCAGGCCTACAGCAGCGGCAACGTGCATGGCGCCAGAATCATTGCCAATGAAAAGATGGCACCGGGATAGCAGCGCAGGCAGATCGGAGATTGCGGTTTTTCCGGTGAGATCGATAGGAAGTCGGCCCATCTCGCTGGAAATTGAGGTCGAGACAGTTGCTTCCGCGGCGGTTCCAAACAGGATGACGTCGGCATCCGCTTCGGATTGCAACTGATTTGCCACCTCAGCAAATCGCGATGGCGGCCAGCACTTTGCCGACCCGTAAGAAGCGCCAGCCCCAAGGGCGATGCGCACGGCAGCAGGGCGCACGCCAGAAATGCGAAGAAACTCTTCGGCGCTCCGGCTCTTCTCTTCTGCAACGCGCAGACCGATGAACGATTCCTCTGGCACGGAATCCAGCCATCCGGCGCGACGCAAGAGTTCCAGATAATAGAACTTTTCATGGGTAGGAATTTCTCCGTGGTGGGGGACAGGCACGGCTCTGGTCAGAAGAAGGCTGCGGCCGTCGCGCGCGTACCCGATGCGTTCGGGAATATTGGCTCGCCAGGCCAGCCAGGCAGCATCGAACGCATTTTGCAGCAGCAAGGCGGTGTCAAACTTGTGCTGTCGAAGTTCTGCCGCTAGCCGTTCACGGCCAGAAAGTCCGGCATATAAGGCTTTCGGATCGTACGGGATGAGTTGATCGCAAATCCCTTGATCGCTGTAAATATCCGCGACGTAGGGCCGTGCAACAATCGCGATTTCCGCGTCAGGAAAACGCTTGCGTACCGCACGCAGCGCCGGCAGCGCCATAATCGCATCTCCGACCCAGTTCGTCGCGCGGATTAGAATCTTCACGCCGCCTCTCCGTCACCGGCTGAAAGTGTTTGATCGAGGACATTCTTGAAATCAGCTTCTGGAGTCACAACGAGATCGATGACCGCAAGGTAGACCGGAGCATCCTCGAAATTAATCCTACTCAGATTCTGCGCGTCCTTTTCAGTCGTCACAAAAGCGCTCGCGCCCACGCTTTTCCCTGCCTGCTTGACTGCCAGAATGTCCCGCTGGGAATAGCGGTGGTGATCGGGAAAGATGGCTTGACCACAAATAGCAATCCCCCAATTCCCCAAATCGCGGAAGAAAGCATCTGGATTGCCGAGACCACAAAACGCAAAAAAAGGGCCGGTGCCGATTTCATTGGCGTCAAGAGGACTGATCTGACCGCCAAAACGGCGGAACCCAAGCAGCCGCGTCGCCGCCGCGAAAACCGGATATTGGTCGAGCTTTCTGATTGCTTCGAGCGTTCCGGACGCCGTCTCCGCGCGAGTAAAAACAATCAAATTTGCGCGGCTCATGGCTGCCAACGGTTCCCTGAGCCGGCCCGCGGGCAGCAAAGTCTCTCCAGCGAGCGGCCGAGAGGCATCCATCAAAAGAATGTCGAGGTCGCGGGCGAGCTGTAGATGTTGAAACCCATCATCCAAGAGAAAAACATCGATGGACTGTTGCGACTCGAGCCGATGCCCCTGCGCGAAGCGGTTCCCGCCGACACCAAACGACACGCGACCCTGTAGTCGGAATTTCATCAACTCGATTTCATCACTAGTTCCGTTTACGCCGCGGTAGCCACGACTCAGTATCCCAACTCGCTTCCCTTCCGCGAGAAATTGCTCAGCGAGCCAGATCACCATAGGCGTCTTGCCCGTCCCTCCGACAGTAAGATTCCCCACGCTGATAACTTTTGCTTTCAAGCGCTTTTGCTTGAGCCAACCGTGCGCGTAAAGCCAAACGCGCGCGCGGACTCCAGCACCATACAAAACAGAAAGCGGCCAGAGAAGCATTCGCAACGCCTGGGGAGCGTTCATCACCGGCCACCGTCCAGACACACGGCAATTTCCGTCACCGCTCGATCGGTAGCACCGCGCGAGCTGGCCACCAATTGGCGCGCCGCCTCGCTCATTTTCTTCATGCGCTCCGGGTTGCGAAACAATTCAATCCAGGCGACACCGGCATCTTCCGGACTTTCTACTTGAATGGCGGCCCCCGCCGATACGAAGCGCGATGCGACCTCCGCAAAGTTCTCCATCGATGGGCCAAACACAGGAATCTTACCGAAAGCCGCCGGTTCCAGAATATTGTGACCGCCGGAGGAAACGAGCGAACCTCCCACAAAGGCGCCGTCGGCTATTCCATAAAGCGATGCCAACTCACCGATGCTGTCGATCAGTAGAACGGTCACGTCATCAGGGATGATGGAGTTATTGGACGATTGAGCGTCCCGCGATTGTGCCGGCCCGGGAATCGGCAGTCCGGACCGCCGGATGAATTTGCGGTGCGATTCATTAACGAACTCCGCAGCTTCATCAAAACATTCGGGCTTCCGAGGCGCGAGAACGAGAAGTGCCTTCGGGTACTCGCCTTGCAAGGTTCCAAAGGCGATGAGTGCGTGCGGTTCTTCCGTCGCCACGATGCTTCCCGCGACAATGACCGGCGAACGGCCACTGCGCTTGATCTCGGTTGCGAGCCAATTCGACAACGGAGTGGGCGCGGGAAGCTCGAGGTCGTATTTCAAATTTCCACTGACTCGTACGCGATCCGCCGGCGCGCCCAGGGCACGGATGCGGTCGGCATCTTTTTCTCCCTGCATGAGGAACGCGCTGGTATTTGAGAGCACGTTCCGCAGGAACGGACGCAGGAAAAAACCAAAAACTCCAAGATAGCTCTGGTAGCGGGCAAAAGAGCGATCCGAAATCCGTCCGCTGACGAAAAGCACGGGAATCTTTCGTCGCCCGGCTTCGTGCAGAAAATGCGGCCAGATCTCAGTCTCGAGCACTAGCACAGCTGAAGGACGAACAGCGTCGAGCGCACGACGGACGCAGAACGCCCAATCCAGCGGAAAATAAATGATGGCATCAGCGAACGGTATGCGTTCGCGGGCCAGCGCCTGTCCAGTCTGTGTGGTCGTCGAGACAATGAGCGGCCGATTGGGGTAAGCCTCTTTCAACCGCCGCGCGAGAGTAATGGCGGAAAGAGCTTCGCCGACACTCACAGCATGAATCCAGATCGTGCCGCTGGATCCCGCAGGAAGCTTGGAGAGGGCAGGAAAGGAGAGACCCAAGCGCTCCGCAAGGTTCGAGAGGTACTTTCCGTGGCGAAGCTCCTGCACGAGCCAATAGGGTGCCAGCAAAAGGGCCGCGAGGCCCATAAGAAAACTATAAATGAAATACACTAAGCGTGGCTCCGGTCTATACGCGATCCGCCGACAAGAGGCAGCGCGCGGCGCAGGGCAACCCTGCACAACCCCCAGGAATCGAAGGCCTCAAAGATGAGAAAAGTCTATTATAACCCGATGCCAAAACTAACCCTCATCCTTCCCTTGTTGGCCCTCTCCTTGATGACCTGCGAACCGGGAGCGGCACAGCAACCTTCTTCGCTCAAGACAACGTCACTGGAATCCCATGAAGGAATGACCATTACAGCACGCCCGTGGACCGACCCCGCTCTTTATAAAGAAAAATTCCCGAAGAAGTCGCCATTTGCGGCAGGGATTGTCGTCATCCAGGTCGTTTTTCGAAATGATTCCGACGACAGCATGAAGGTCAATCTGGAGCGCATTCGACTGAACCTGACATTCTCTGAGGAAGATCATCAGGCGTTGTATCCCCTCACGTCAGAGGAAGCAGCCGATATTATTACTCGTCCCGCCACGAAAAACCTAACCGCTAAAAGACTGCCTATCCCGCTGGGCGGTCCAAAGGTCGGAAAGGACAAGAAATGGATCGAAGTGGAGCAAGCCATACGCGACGCGGGTGTCCAGGCGAGCGTTGTCGCGCCGCATAGCTCGGTTCAAGGGCTGATCTATTTCGATCTCCGGAGCCAATTCGAGCTGCTGAACAACGCTCACCTGTACGTGCCCGAAGTCGTGGCTATTGAAAAGAATCATGGCCTGCTGTATTTCGAGATTGACCTGAGCCGGTCCGCGGAACGCTGAGTCGCTCGAAAGGTAGGGCGAATCGCATACGTTTGCGCCCATCGCCGACGTCGGCTAACATGACGTGTGCAAACTTTCTCCAACCACCGCGGACAGATGCTCGCTCTTCTCGATGAACTGAACCCCGAACAACGGCTGGCCGTTGAGACCATCGACGGTCCGGTGCTGATTCTCGCCGGCGCTGGCACCGGCAAGACACGCGCAATCACCTTTCGCATGGCAAATCTGATTGCCAAGGGAGTGCCAGCCGAAGCCATCTTGGCTGTCACGTTCACCAACAAAGCCGCGGAGGAAATGCGCAATCGCGTTTCGGGCCTGCTGTTGCGCGCCGGAGTACCTCCCGCGCAGCCGTGGCTTTCCACGTTTCATTCGCTCTGCGCCCGCCTTCTGCGGCGCGAGGCAGCTGCGGCCGGGCTGCCCCGGGATTTTGCGATTTACGATGACGACGATCAGCTCGCAGCCGTCAAGCTGGCCATGAACAAGCTGCAGATCGATGCGGAAGATCTAACCCCGCGAAATGTCTTGAGCCGGATCAGTTACGCAAAGAATCATGGCCAAACTGCGGAGCAGCTACGCGCCGAAGCGTTCGATCAAGACGGACGCCGGACCGCCGATATTTTCGCGGCCTACGAAAAGTTACTGCACGGCAGCAAGGCCCTGGACTTTGACGACTTGCTCCTCCGCTCAGCGCGTTTATTGCGCGAATCCACGGCCACGCGCGAGAAATGGCAAGCTCGCTTCCAATACATCCACGTGGATGAGTATCAGGACACCAATCGAGTGCAATACGAGCTGATGCGCCTGCTGACCGGTCCGAAGCAAAACGTTTGTGTTGTCGGCGACGAAGATCAATCGATCTACCGCTGGCGCGGCGCTGACGTTTCCATACTTCTGAGTTTTTCGCGCGATTTCCCGGCCGCCCGTATCGTCAAGTTGGAGCGCAATTACCGTTCGACGCAGACCATTCTCGACGCTGCCGGGGCGGTCGTCGCCAATAATCCGGAACGGCTCGGCAAATCGCTCAGCGCGCAAAAGGGCCCGGGCGGCAATTTGAGGTATTTCGAAGGGCGAGACGCACAAGCCGAAGCGGAATTTATCGCCGGTGAGCTCGAGCGCATTCTCAACGACGATTCGGATCAGACGTGCGCGGTGGAGTACCGCACGAATTTCCAGTCCCGCGCGTTCGAAGAGGTTTTCCGCCGCCGCGGCTTGCGCTACAAGCTTGTAGGCGGCTTCAGCTTCTACAATCGCGCCGAAGTGAAGGATGCGCTGGCCTATGTGCGCCTGGCAATGCATCCGGAAGACGATATCTCGCTCCTCCGCGTGTTGAATATTCCCCCGCGCGGAATCGGTAAGACGACCGTGGATGCACTTCGCGAGTCCGCGCGTGTCGACGGAACAGCTCTCTGGCCAGCCATTGAAAAATTCGTTTCCGGCGCATCAGCAGGCCGGGCGGTAACTCCTTTGCGGGTATTCCAGGAACTCATCCGCAAATTGCAAGATGCCCTTGCCACCAAGGAACCATCCAAATTCTTGCACGCAGTTCTCGAGGAATCTGGCTACATGGCCATGCTCAAGGACCGCAACACTCCCGAGGACGTCGCGCGCTTGGAAAACCTCGAAGAGCTTTCAAGCGCGCTCGCCGAAGGCATGGAAGCGGGAGAGACGTTCACCGATTTTCTAGATGCCGCCGCACTGGTAAGCGACGCCGATCAATTTGAGGGCAAACCCGGCGTTACCCTTATTACCTTGCACAGCACCAAGGGCCTGGAATTTGATCACGTGTTCCTTACCGGTATGGAGGAAGGCATTTGCCCTCATAGCCGGTCCATTAGTGAAGAAAAAGGAATCGAGGAGGAACGCCGCCTCGTTTACGTAGGAATGACCCGGGCACGGCAGTCGCTTACTCTGACGCGCGCCGTCTATCGGCGCATCTTCGGCAATGAGCAGCAGTTGCGAGCTTCCCTGCCGTCGCGTTTTCTGGCGGAAATTCCCAGCGAACTGGTGGACACGGTCCGCGGATCCATGGCGGAGATTGGCGAGACACGCCGCTACGAGCCGGACCTAGAGTATTCGTATTCCCCGGAGGAATTCCTGCGCCGGGTGCGCGGCGGTCCCAAGCAGGCAACGGCCGCTCCGCGCCGCCAGCCGGCCCAGACTCCCTTCGGACGCACCGCCGCAAAACGCAGCGGCGATTCCAATCCCATGCTGGGGCGCAAAGTCCGCCATCCGAGCTTTGGAGTCGGAACTATTGTCGGCGTAGAGGGCGACGACGAAGACCGCCGCGTATCCGTGAGTTTCCCCGGACGCGGTACGAAGAAGTTTATCGAGCGGTACGCGCAACTCGAACAGGCATAAACCGGCGCCCAAGCAGGTTGCGTGAAGGGCCTTCTCGGGGTACATTGAGGCGCGTCCATTCCTGAAATGTATAGTGCGTAATTTTGGGCTTCCGGTTTGCCCGGACGCGATCGGAGAGCATGGGTGGGATCAGAACTCTTCCGCTGCAAGGGTATCGACCAACTCATATCGGATTCGGAAAATGCAGAGGTCCGATTAAAAAAGTCCCTCGGATGGCTGAGCTTGACCTCGCTCGGCATTGGCGCAGTCATAGGATCGGGCATCTTCACCATTGTTGGCACGGCGATCGCCGGTCAGAAGTTTCAAGCCTCTTCTATCCTGAACGCCCCTCTCCTTGAATACCTGATTCACCACTCCGCTTCGTTTGGACGCCCGGGTGCTGGTCCGGCTATCGCCCTTTCTTTTATTCTGGTCGCTATCGCCTGCGGCTTCGCATCGGTGTGCTATGCCGAGCTTGCCGCCATGATTCCGATCGCCGGCAGCGCTTATACCTACACCTACGCCACCATGGGCGAACTCATTGCCTGGATTATCGGCTGGGACCTGATCCTGGAATACGCTGTCAGCAACATGGCCGTCAGCGTTGGGTTTTCGCAGCACATGGTCAACTTATTGGACTGGTTCGGCGTGAATCCGAATCCGCGCTGGATTTCGCCGGCGTACCTCCCCAGCGGACTTACCGACCTGCAGGGAAACATGCTCTACGACGCGGGCTGGCATTTTGGTTTTAATTGGCCCGCGTTCATCATCGTGATGCTGCTGACGGTGATTCTGGTGCGGGGCATCAAAGAATCGGCCCGCACCAACAACATCATGGTGTTTCTGAAGATTGTGGCCATTCTGGTGTTCGTGACTTTTGCATCCAAACTCATCCATCCACCAAATTATCATCCCTTTGCACCGAACGGCTGGCCGGGAATCCTCACCGGCGGCTCGATTGTCTTTTTCACCTACATTGGATTCGATTCCGTCTCCACCGCTGCAGAGGAGTGTAAGAATCCTCAGCGCGACTTGCCCATCGGCATCATCGCCACTCTCCTTGCCTGTACGTTGCTCTATATCGCGGTGGTTGTAGTGCTCACGGGATTGGTGAAGTGGGACACTCTGGTGGATGACGCCGCCCCGGTCGTAAACACCCTCAAAAAACTTCATTTCACCGGCGTTAGATTGGTCGTTCTAATCGGCGCATTGATGGGCATGATCTCTTCCCTCCTGGTCTTTCAGCTGGGACAGGCTCGCGTTTGGTTTGCTATGTCCCGCGACGGCCTGTTTCCCAAGATTTTTGGCCGAGTGCACCCGCGATTTCAGACTCCGGACTTTTCCACCTGGATGGCCGGGTTCGTGGTCGGCATTCCGGCGGGCTTGCTCGACATTGGAACTTTGCGGGCTTGCTCGACATTGGAACTTTGGCCGACCTCTCGAACATCGGCACGCTATTTGCTTTTGCCCTGGTCGCCGGAGGTGTGCTCATCCTTCGTTATCGAGAACCTGATCGCCCGCGCGCCTTCCGTGCACCAGGCGGCCCGCTAGCGCCTGTCCTTACAATTATTACCTGCGTCCTACTCATGGCCGGCCTGCCGATCATGAATTGGATCCGCTTCTTTGTCTGGATGATCCTGGGTCTAGTGCTCTATTATTCTTACGGCCGAAAACACAGCACGTTGAGAGCGGCGAATCGCGCGTAAGAGGAATCTCAGAATGCAGGGTTTGTCTCTAAAGCATACGGGGAGGCGCGCAGTCATCGCGCTTGCTTGCCTTTTCCTCTGCTTCACTTCTCCGCAAAATTCGCGAGCTTGGGGAAGGAACGGGCACAGGCTGGTCGTCAATAAAGCCATCGAAACGCTGCCCGAGCGGCTGCCGCAGGGCTTCCGGGAGTTTTTCGAAGCCAACCGCGGCTTTCTGTTGCAGCATGTTACTGATCCATTGGATGCAATCTCCAAGACTCCAGCAGAGCGGCGTAACCATTTCATTCTTCTCGAGAAATACGGTCGATTCCCGTTCGAGGCTCTGCCCCGTGACTACAAGTCCGCGGTAACGAAGTTCACCAAACCGAAGCTGGATGCGAATGGCCTGCTTCCTTGGCAGATTGGCGTGTACAGCAAAAAACTGACCGACGCGTTGAAGGAAGGTAAGTGGGAAGAGGCAAAACTGGACGCCGCCATCCTCGCCAATTATGTCGCGGAAGCCCACGACCCTTTCAACACGACTGACAATTTCGATGGGCGACTAAGCTCCCAGCCGGGAGTCAACGAGCGCTTCGGGACTGCGTTGATCGACCGGTATTCGTCGTTCTTCCCCATGCGCCCGAACGATGCCATATTCATTAATGACCCCACGGATCGCGCGTTCGAAGCCTGCCTCAGCTCCCATAGCTGGCTCGAAAACATACTTCTAGCTGACCGCCACGCGCGTCACGGGGAGAACTCTTTCAACGACGAATACTATGACCGCTTTTACAATCAAGCCGCGGCAATCTTGATTCGCCAGCTTTCTGATGCCGCCACCGATGTCGGCTCGTTCTGGTTCACGGCGTGGAAAAACGCCGGCGGCCCGCAGTTGCCCCACTGATCTTTCGCGGATGTCGCCGCATTTACTTTCCGACCGCATCGCCTCCCTTCCCAAAGCCGAGCTACACCTTCATCTTGAGGGTTCCCTCCAGCCTGCAACAGTCTGCGCGCTGACGGCCCGTCATGGTGTGGTCATGACCGAGGAGGAAGTCCGCCACCGCTACGCCTACCGCGACTTCCCCGAATTCATCGAAGCCTTCAAATGGGTGACCTCATTTCTGCGAGAGCCGCAGGACTACGCGCTCATCGCCCGCGACCTTGGCGAACATTTGCTCACGCAAAAAGTAATCTATGCGGAGGTCACCCTCTCCATCGGCGTAATGTTCTTGCGAAGGCAACAGCCCGAAGCAAATTTCGAGGCTCTCCTCCGCGCCACCGAGCCATTCGAGAGCCGCGGTCTCCGATTCCGGTGGATATTCGATGCGGCGCGCCAATTCGGCGCCGACGCAGCCATGGAAGTCGTTGAATCCGCCAGGCGCTGCAACTCGAAAGCTATCGTGGCTTTTGGAATCGGCGGCGACGAACTCAGCGTCCCGACCAAGGAATTTCGCCCTATCTACGATCGCGCCGGACAAATCGGTCTGCACCGGCTGATGCACGCTGGCGAAGTCGGCGGCCCGGAGAAAATTCGCGAAGCCATCGAATTGCTTGGCGCGGAGCGCATCGGCCATGGCATCGCCGCGATCAACGATCCAGAATTAATGGACTTGCTCGCAGAGCGAAAAATCCCTCTCGAAATATGTCCGGAGAGCAATATGAAAACCGCCGCCCTCGCAAGGCAACTCCGCCGCGAGGATGTAAAACTCGAAGATCATCCTCTACCCAAACTCCTTCGCCACGGCATTCCCGTTGTGCTCTCCACCGATGATCCCGCTATGTTTCACACCACTCTGCAGCAGGAGTACGCCAACGCCGCGCGCATGGGCCTTCAAGAACACGAACTGGCCCGCATCGTCGAAATGGGTTTCGAGCATTCCTTTCTGCCCGCCGGAGAGCGGCTCGGAGCATAAAGCAGCCAATGGCAATGCTATACTGGCCGCATGAAAGCACACGTCTGGGTAATGCCTAAACGCACCGTACTCGATCCCCAGGGGCAGACGATTCAGCACGCCCTCTCGGGCCTCGGATACTCTGCCGTGCGCGACGTCCGCCAGGGCAAATTCTTCGTCTTGAATCTCGATGGCTGGAGCCGCGACGAAGCGCAGAAACAGCTCGAGCACATTTCCAAAGAAGTGCTTACCAACACGGTCATCGAAGAATACCGCTTTGAGATCGTCGACTGAACTGAGACTCTCATAAAACGATTTCCGAGTGTCGCAAAGAGTTCATGTTTACCGTAACTTGATTCGTGAAAGGCTTCCGGAATTCACCTTGGTCAAGTTGCCAGCGTGGTACGCTGCTAGAAACCTTCTTAGGAGATCCCGCGCATGTGCGGAATAGTCGGTTATATCGGGCCAAAGAAAGTTGTGCCCGTCATCATCGAGGGACTGCGTAAGCTCGAGTACCGTGGCTACGATTCCGCGGGCATCGCCGTCGTTCCCCACTCCGGCAAGCTGGAAATCCGCCGTGCCCCGGGAAAACTCCGCAATCTCGAAGAAGTCATCGCCAAGAACCCGCTGGATGGCACTTATGGCATCGGCCACACGCGCTGGGCCACCCACGGCCGTCCAACAGAAGAAAACGCCCATCCGCATCGCGACTGCACGGGCCAGATCGTCGTCGTCCACAACGGAATCATCGAAAACTACCTCGAGCTCAAGGAAAAGCTCCAGAAGGAAGGTCACAAGTTCGCCACCGAAACGGACACTGAAATTGTGGCGCACCTCGTGGAAAAGAACTCCCAGGGCGGCGTTCCGCTTGAAGAAGCGGTGCGCCGGTCGTTGAAGGAATTGCGCGGCATCTACGCGCTGGTTTTCCTCTCCGCAAATGATCCCCAAAAGATTGTCGCCGCGCGTCTGGGTCCGCCGTCGGTGATTGGCCTCGGCGATGGAGAATATTTCGTTGCCAGCGATATCCCCGCTTTGCTCCAGCATACTCGCGAAATGTTTTTCCTCGCGGACGGCGACATTGCTGTTCTAACCGCAAAGGGCGTGCGTGTGATGGACCACGACGGCCGCCCCGTCGAGCGCACCGCGCACCACGTCGCCTGGGACCCCATCATGGCGGAAAAGGGCGGCTACAAGCACTTCATGCAAAAGGAAATCTTCGAGCAGCCGCGCGCGGTGCGCGACACCTTGCTCGGCCGCATTTCGCAGGACACCGGAAAAGTCTTTCTGGACGAAATGGCGATCACGGAAAGGCAGTTTCGCGAATTTCAGCAGGTCCGTATGGTCGCTTGCGGCACCAGTTGGCACGCCGGGCTGGCCGCGAAATTCATGATTGAGCGTCTTGCCCGTCTCCCTGTCGAAGTTGATTACGGCAGCGAATTCCGTTATCGCGACCCGATCATTGATTCGAAAACGCTGACCGTATGCATTAGCCAATCGGGCGAAACTGCGGATACCCTCGCGGCTCAGCGCGAAGCGAAGTCGAAAGGGTCGCCATCGCTGGCCATCTGCAACGTCATCGGCTCCATGATCACGCGCGAAGCCAACGGTACAATCCCGACCCACGCCGGGCCAGAAATCGGCGTCGCTTCCACCAAAGCTTTCACTTCGCAGTTGACCGCGCTGCTTCTGTTGGCCTCCTATCTCGGCCAGGTTCGCGGTAAATTGAGCGAAAGCGCCGCGAGAACTCTGATGCTGGAATTCACGCGCATCCCTCACAAAATCGAAACAGTTTTACAAGCGGATGAATCAGGATTCTACGAAAATCTGGCGCGACAATTCTTCCGCTATACCGATTTTCTCTATCTCGGCAGAGGTATCCACTACCCCATCGCGCTCGAAGGCGCGCTCAAACTCAAGGAAATTTCCTACATTCATGCGGAAGGCTATCCCGCCGGCGAAATGAAGCATGGCCCCAATGCGCTGATCGACGAAAATTTGCCTGTCGTGGTTTTGGCGACGCGCGACGATTCCGACCCCGAAGCGATGACCCGTTACGAGAAGAGCGTTTCGAACATCAAGGAAGTCAAGGCGCGCGACGGCATCGTCATCTCCATTGTCACCACCGGAGATCATCTCGCGCGCGAAGCCTCCGATCACATCATCGAACTTCCGCCGGCGCCGGAGTTGCTCGTGCCGCTGCTGGAAATCATTCCTCTTCAATTGCTCGCGTATCACATCGCGGTGCGCCGTGGTTGTGACGTCGACCAGCCGCGCAACCTGGCCAAATCCGTCACCGTGGAGTAGCCGGCCCCGTTTCCGCTAATATAGGAAGATGATTCCCCGTTTTCGAACGCCTCTCGGCACTGTCTTGATTTTCCTTGTGCCTGTTGGCTTCCCTGCCTCGGCGCAGACACCGGACGCCACCTCCTCGCCTTTGCGCGAAATCCACGCGGTAGGAGAAAAACTCCTCACCGAAGCTCAAGTCGTCGCCATAACCGGCCTGACCCCGGGCGTCCAGATCGGCAAGAATGATTTGCAATCCGCCGCCGACAAGCTCGTCCAAAGCGGCCTCTTTGCCAAGGTAAGTTACAACTTCCAGACAAAGGTCGCCGGGGTTTTCGTGACTTATCATGTCGAAGAATCGCCTCGAATCCCGGTATATTTCGATAATCTCCCATGGTTCACGGATTCCGCGCTGGGCGATGCCATCCGCGCTAAATGTCCTTTCTTCGACGGGAGGCTGCCGGAAGCCGGGGCCGCCGTGGATCAAGCTGTCGACGCCGTGAAGGAGTTGTTGGCGTCGCGCGGCGTGCAAGGCCCGGTGGAGCACATTGTCATCGCAAATCCGACTGGTGAAGGTAACGTACAGGAAATCCGCATCGAAGGCGCCGCACTGCAAATTGCAAAGTTGGAATTCAGCGATCCAGCACTTACGGCGTCCAAAGCCGTGCAGCAGCATCTCTCCGAGATTCTCGGAAAGCCTTATTCACGAATGACCATCGATCTCTTTCTTGCCGAAGCGATAAAACCCATCTATCAGCAGAAGGGATTTTTGCGTGCCAAGCTTGGGCCCCCAGAGGTTCGTCTGATGAGCGATCCTGATCAAAAGCTTGCGTTCCAAATTCCCGTCTATGTTCCCGTTTCGCCAGGTGACATCTATCGCTGGCAAGAAATCCGATGGACTGGAAACACGCTCGTCTCGGAGTTCGCATTAAGCGCCTTTCTCGGGATTAAACACGGCGATGTCGCCGACGGCCTGCAAATCGAAGCAGGCTGGGACCGTGTTCTTGAAGAGTACGCCCATCGCGGCTACCTGGAGGCGAAAGTCGACCCGGCTCCCGCGTATGACGAACACACGCACACCGTCTCCTATTCGGTGACCATTCACGAAGGCTCGCAATACCGCTTCGGCAAGATGATCCTCACTGGGATTTCTCCTGCTGCCGAGCGAAAGCTGCATGCCGCCTGGCCGATTGCCGCCGGTGACATCTTCGACAAAGCAAAGTTCGAAGAGCTCTTGGCAAAGCTGCAAACTCACCAGGAACAGGTTTTCGGCGAACTGCCGCTGCACTATGAAAACGTCGGTCATTGGCTGCAAACGGATGCAAGCAAGGGCACGGTCGACGTGCTTTTGGATTTTAAGTGATTCCAGGTGCCGCGCAAGTGCAACGCGAGTGGCACTCTGAGATATACTCGGCACTGAGATGCAAGACCTAGTTCAAATCCATACTCCCGGGGGCAGCTCTCTGCCTGCCGAACAAAAAGAAACTTTTTTGCTCGCTTGCCTCGTCGAAATTCCCTCGCTTACCGTCGCGCTTTCTGGCGGAGCTGACTCGTCCTACTTGGCCTGGGCCGCTTACAAAGCGCTGGGCGCACGCGCTTTGTCCGTTACGGCGCTCTCCCCAAGTTACTCCGCTCACGACCGCTCCATTGTGGAAGAACTCGTCGGCAAGCTCGGCTTGCGCCACGAGTTTATCGAAACGCACGAAATGGATAATCCCGCCTATCGCGCGAATGCTATCGACCGCTGCTATTTTTGCAAGGACGAACTGTTTTCAGCGTTGGATGAATTGGCGCACACGCGTGGTTTTGCAGCCATCGCTTACGGGGTGAACGCCGATGACACGCTCGATTTTCGCCCTGGCCATCGCGCCGCCACCGAGCACCAGGTTCTGGCGCCGCTACTCGACGTGGGTCTGAGCAAAGCCGAGATTCGTCTTCTCTCACACCGTGCAGGATTGCCTACTTGGGATCGTCCCGCCTCCGCCTGCCTCGCTTCCCGTTTGCCCTACGGCACGGAAGTGACACCGGAGCGTCTAGGACTCATCGAACGGGGCGAAGCTGCATTGCGCGCGCTCGGATTCCGCCAATTCCGCGTCAGACTGCACGATAGACTTGCGCGCGTGGAAGTATCGCCCGAAGAAATGCCTCGCGCCCTTACTCCTGAGATGGCCGCCGCCATGGTCGACAAGCTAAAAGACGCAGGCTTCACCTACATCGCCCTGGACCTTCAGGGTTATCGCCAGGGCTCGCTCAACGAGACTCTTTCGCCCATCGGACGGCGTTCCGCCAAGACGGCTCACGGAACATAATCCCCGGCTTTTGCGTAGCTATAGGTAGGAAGGCCCAGAACAACTTGCCACAAGTTTATGGAGGATGAATGGCGCGTCACCGCAAACTTTGCTTTCCGCTGGTGCTTTTTTCGGCCTCCTTTGTTTTGGCCGGCTGCTATAACGGGCCTGCGGCTAGCGGCACCTTCGATCGCAGCTATTCCGTCACCGGCCCCATCCGCGTGGAATTGGCCAATGCCTCCGGCGACGTCGACATCACCGGCAGCGCAGACGGCAAAGTACACGTTCATGGAGAAGTGCGCGCTTCAGGATTCGGCTCCGACACTCCACAAAAGCGTCTCGACGAGACTGTCTCGAATCCTCCTATCGAGCAACGCGGCGACACCTTTCGCATCGGCAAAGAATTCTCTCACATGCGCAACGTCAGCATCGCCTACACCATTCAGGTACCGCGCGACACAGAAGTCAGTGCCACTGTCGCTTCCGGGGCGCAGACCATTCGCAATGTGCGCGGCCCAGTAAAAGTTCAATCCGCCTCAGGGTCCGTGCGTGTCGAAAAGATCGAGCGCGACGCCCAACTCTCCACCGCCAGTGGCTCCGTCTCAGCCACTGATATCGGCAATGAAGTCCATGTAACGTCCGCTTCGGGAAGCGTAAACGTCTCGAATACCAAGGGCGACATAATCGTCGACGCGATGTCGGGTGTCATTCGCATCGCTAAGCCTGGCCGGCGCATCGAAGCGGAAACCGCCAGCGGCGAAGTCGAGATTCAGGGTGCCGCCGGTGACGTGAAGGCGCATGCCGCCTCGGGACGCGTCTCGGTTCAGGGAAACCCGGGCGCCGACGCCTACTGGGAACTGAAAACGATCTCCGGCACAGTACAACTCACCGTCCCGGCTTCTGCGAATCTCCATCTTTCCGCCGAAGCAACCTCGGGTGAAATCCGTACTGACATACCGATCGTCGTCGAGGAGCAAGGCAAGCATTCCCTGCGCGCCCATATGGGCAATGGCGGTGGCCGCGTGGACGTGCATACGGTGTCGGGCGAAATTCATCTGAGCGGCGCGAAGTAGCCTCGTGCCATTGTATCCTCGCCGCTCTCCAAGAAATCTCTAAGAAATAGCGACAATTCCTCCTGATACCGTTAGAATCCCGCTGCTATGGGTTTCCTGTCCCTCTCCGCTTGCGCGACTGCAGTTCTTCTCTGTCGCGCGCTGACTTTGCCAGTCTGCGCTGAAGCACCTTCTTCAAACGAAAAGAAACAAAACTCCGCGAACAAAGCCTCTCCTAAACAACCTTCATCCGAGGAACTGTTGCAGCAAGCTATCAACAATGCCGGTAATGATCGTGCGGCGCTGGTCCGCAATCTCGAAGCATACTTAAAGGAATATCCGGATTCGCGCCAGCGCCCCCAAATCTATCGCGCGCTTGTCGAGGCCAGCCTGCAATTGCGGGACAACGCGCGCGCCTCCAATTATGCCGAACGCCTCGTCGCACTCAGCCCCGATGATATTTCCATGACCATCCTGACGATTCAGTTGCTCGAACGGGACGGAGACGAAGCGGCTCTCCGGCGGGCGACAAACTATGCCACGCGCGTGCTGGAATTTGTCGAGCGCGACTCTTCCCGGGACAAATCGCCAAAGATTTCCCATGAAGACTGGGCCATCGAAAAGAAACGCGATCGCATGTCCGTGCTGACGCTGCGCGGGAGGCTCGAGCTGAAATTGAAGGATACGGTTGAGGCCCAAAAAGACTTCGAGGCGAGTTACGCGATTCTCCCCAGCTCGACCGCTGCGGAACAACTGGGCGAAATCGCCGAATTGAAAAAAGATTCCAAAGGCGCGATCGAGCAATACGCCCGCGCCTTCGCCCTTGCCGATACAACAACGGGAACTTCCAGTCGTCGTGAGATTCGTCAGAAACTAGGCAACGTCTGGCGGCTTACCCACGGCTCTGACGCTGGGCTAGGTGAGTACTTGCTGTTCACTTTCGATGAAGTCTCGCAAGCTTCCCTCGCCGTCAAACCGAAGAAAAACGCCGACGCACGCGAGCCTTCGGATTTCACGCTCAGGAGAGCTCCCGAAGGCACGGCTTTTTCTCTCAAAGAAACTAAGGGAAAAGTACTCGCCCTCAATTTTTGGGCCACCTGGTGCGGCCCCTGCCATGCGCTCGAACCTTTGTTTGCTCGCGTCGCCTCTGATTTCCAGACGAATCCCGATGTGCTATTTCTGGCCGCCGACTGCGACGAGGATGAATCTTTGGTTGCGGGCTATTTGCAAGAGCACAAGCCTCGCACCCCGGTCGTATTTGCCGACGGCCTCGAACGCTTCTTCACCGTTAACGCCTTTCCCACCGTCATAGTGATTGATCGCGCTGGAAAAATGGCCTACCGCACGAATGGTTTCGATCCCGACGCCTTTGAGTCCAACGTGGCAGCAGTTATCCGCCGTGTATTGGCTCAGCCAGACGCCGCATCGGGTGCGGGAAGGCCGTCGCCCTAAGTTTGGCGAGTACTAGACACCTATCGATGAGCTTTGAGAGTATTTCCCAGCCACTTCCTGGGCGGCCAAAATCGTGTTGACGTGGATTTGAATGGTGTCCTCGACGCGCCGCGCGTAGCCGCCGGCAAGTGTCGTCGCAACCGGAATTCTCCGCCGCCTGGCTTCTTCGAAAACGCTGCGGTCGCGTTGCTTCAATCCCGCCTTCGTAAGTGACAGTCCGCCGAGTTGGTCTTCGCAGTAAGGATCGGCCCCGCCAACATAAAAAAGAATATCGGGCTGAAATTCGTCTAGCGCCTTCTGCACGGTTGGAATCAAGACGCCTAGATACTGATCATCGTCGGTACGGTCTGCCATGTTGAGATCGATGCTCGAAGGCGGCTTGTGCGCGGGATAGTTGTTTTCTTGATGAATGGAAATCGTGAAGACGGAAGAGTCATTTCGAAAGATGGCCGCGGTTCCGTTGCCGTGATGCACATCCGTATCAACGACGATCGCCTTTTTCACCGCGCCATCCGCTTGCAGCTTTCGAATCCCCACCGCTACATCATGAATCGCGCAGAATCCTTCGCCATGCCCCGGATACGCATGATGGAATCCGCCACTGAGATTCGCGCCAAACCCGTCTCGAAGCGCGCACTGCCCCGCGAGAATCGTTCCACCCGCGGCCAGCCACACCGCTTCGACCAGTTCTTTCGAATACGGCACTTCCAATTTCATCACTTCGCTGGCAGTGAGCGTGCCAGTCTTGAGCTTGCGCACCCAGTCCACAGTGTGCACTCGCAGTATATCTTCGTCACTGGACGGATTGGGGTGCAGAAAATCTTCCGACGCGGCGATGCTTTCATTAAGCAGCATTTCGTAAATCAACCGGAATTTCTGCGAAGGAAAAACGTGCGGCCCAAGATTTAGATCATAGCGCTCGTGATAAACCAGTTTGAACGGCAGCATGGCTCTTGAGGAGGCTAGTTCTCGCGTTCGAGGATGAAATCCGGAAGCGTGGCGAGAGCGCGCGCGAACTCGGAATCGTTGTGGCCATTGAGGCAAGCTTTGGCGCGCCTGGCATAGTCCTGCGCCAGCGTCCGGGCTCGATCGAGCGCGCCAGACTCGTGAACCAGCGAAACGATTGTTTCCGGGCGTACGGAATTAAATTCCTTTTCGTACAGCACGCGTGCAACCAGCTCGCGCGCATCGCGATGACCATTTTCCATCGCATAGATCAGCGGCAAGGTGACCTTTCCTTCTTTCAAATCGCTCAGGACCGGCTTTCCCAACTGCTCGGCTGAAGCCGTAAAATCCAGCAAATCGTCGACAAGTTGAAACGCAAGGCCAGCGTAGCGCCCGTAATCAGCGAGCGCTTGTTCTTCTTTACCTTCAAGACCACCGAGCACGGCGCCGAGTCGCGCACAACCGCTGAACAGGCATGCCGTTTTGTAGGTAGCCAGACGCAGCGCATCTTCCTCGGTCACTTCGATGCGGCCGATTTTTGCAAGCTGAATTAATTCCCCTTCGACCATTTTCTGAGTCAGGTCGATCAGAATATCGAGAATGCGAAAATTGCGCTCTTCCAGCGCCATCTGAAACGATTGCATATACAACCAGTCGCCGGTCAGCACGCTGCGGTGATTGCCCCATCTGGAATTCGCGGAGGGGCGGCCGCGGCGCATGTCCGCGCTGTCGATCACGTCGTCATGAATCAATGTCGCGCTGTGCAAAAGCTCTACGACGGCCGCGAGGCGAATGGCGCTGCGGTCCTTGCGGCCCGCGTAGCTGGCGGAGAGAAGCAGGAGCGCTGGACGCATGCGCTTCCCTCCCCCGCCGAGGAGATATGCCGTGATTTCGGAAACGGGAGGAAAGGCCGCATCGCTTTGACGCGCGAGCTCTTCCTCAACCAGAAGGAGGTCGTCACGGACCAGATCAAATATCTCTTTCGCCGTTAGAAGAGCGATGGTTGGTCTCCCAAGCTAATTCTTTTCCCCGAGACTGGAGGCCGCAAAGCTGGCCGGCTGTGCGAGCCCAAAGAAGCGTCGAAAATTCCTTGTTGTAGCTGCGGCAACTTCTTCTGGCGACAAGTTTCTCACACTCGCAAGCGTGCGCGCTACTTCCGCAACGTATGCAGGCTCGTTGCGTTTGCCGCGCCAGGGCTGCGGCGCAAGGTACGGAGCGTCCGTCTCAATCAAGATCTTCTCAAGCGGCAATTCTTTCGCAACGTCGCGAATGTTCTGCGTTTTCGGATAAGTTGCATTCCCCGCAAAGGAAACCAGGAAACCCATTTCAATTCCGCGCCGAGCATCTTCGAGCGTGCTGCTAAAACAATGCAATATGCCGCCAAGTCCAGTTGGCCGCCACTGTTCTTCAATCATATTGAGGCAGTCGGACCAGGCATCGCGGCAATGAATGATGATGGGCAGTTTTGCTTGCTGCGCGAGAGCCATCTGGTCGCGGAAGACGCGGTGCTGCGCGTCGCGCGGAGAATGATCGTAGAAATTGTCAAGCCCGATTTCACCCCAAGCAATGACTTTGGGATGCTTCGCCAGCCTGGCCAATTCATCCAAATGTTGTTGTGTGACGTCTTTCGCTTCGTGGGGATGAATGCCCACGGTCGTGTAAATCCAATCGTGCTGCTCAGCGAAGGGTAGCGCCGCATCGAGCTTTTCCGGGCCAGGACCTGTGCCGATGGCTAGGAGTGTCGAGACTCCAGCGGCTCGAGCACGTTCGAGCATAGCTTCGCGGTCTTCTGCGAATTGCGGAAAATCAATGTGCGCGTGTGAGTCGATGAGTTCCATTGCTGAAGTCTTGCTGAGTAGGGGCGCAGCATGCTGCGCCCCTACAAACACAAAGTCAGAAGCGTACAGCCAGGATTAGCTGTGCTACGAAACCTACTTCAGACGGGCGCCGATTTCGACGTCTTCGTCGGGGAAACCGGCGAGGACGGGTCGGCCTTCGGGGCCTACCGTGGCGGCCACGATCATGCCATCGGATTCCACGCCACGGAGTTTGCGGGGCGCGAGGTTGACGACGACGGCGACTTTGCGTCCGATCAATTTTTCCGGCTCGTAGTATTGCGCGATGCCGGCACAAATCTGGCGAATCTCGGTGCCGATGTCGACGGTGAGCTTCAGCAGCTTGTCCGCCCCAACGATGCGTTCGGCGGTCTTGATTTGCCCAACGCGCATCTCGACTTTGGCGAAGTCCTCGATGCCGATTTTTTCCGTCGTGGCCGGCGCAGCGGCAGCGGCGGCGCCCCCAGCGGCGGGCGCGCTTGCGGCCTTGGCCACTGGTGCGATAACAGGCGACGGTTGCTTTTGTTCTTCCTTTTCCATGGCTTCCATCCTCTCGATTGCTTCTGCTTTTTCGATGCGCGGGAAAAGCGCTTGCGACTTGCCGAGCTGCGTGCCCACTGCGAGTCGCCCCCACTGCACGGCGTCTAAATCCTGCTCCTCAATCTTTCCATTCTCCCCAAGTAGCTTCCAAATTTTGGCAGTAGCGTCGGGAAGAATCGGATGCGCCAACAGGCTAATAGACCGCAGTGCATCCGCAGCGAGATACAAAACCGTGGCTTTTCTCTGCAAGCTCTTTGCGTCGTCACCAAGCGCCCAAGGCTGCTCAGCCGTTAGATACTGATCGGTTGCGGCCAAGTGCCCCCAAATGAAATCCAACACGCGGGAAAACTGAAGCGCATCGTAGAGTCGAAGGACATGTTCCTTCAGCACCGAAGTATCGCTAGCGAGGTGCAAATCCTGAGTCTCGATGAGGTGCGGATCTCCGATTTTAGGGTCTGAGTACGCCGGAACGCGATTACCAAAATATCGTTCAATCATCGCGGCGGTGCGGCTGGCGAGGTTGCCAAGGCCATTGGCTAGGTCGCTGTTGTAGCGCTGGACGAGAGCGTCGTAGCTGAAATTGCCGTCCTGGCCAAAGACGGTTTCGCGTAGGAGGTAGTAGCGAAGCGCGTCCATGCCGAGGACGTTCACGATGGGACGAGGGCGCACTACGTTGCCAAGCGACTTGCTCATTTTGGCGCTGTCCATGAGCAGCCAGCCGTGGGCCCAGATTTGCTTCGGCAACGGCAGACCAGCGGCCATCAGGAAAGCGGGCCAGTAAACGGCGTGGAACCGGATGATTTCCTTGCCCACGAGATGGAGATTGGCGGGCCAGAATCCCGTTTTCTCATACTGCGGGCCGCCGACGGCACTGAGATACGCGGTGAGCGCGTCGAACCAGACATAAAAAACGTGCGGCTCCTCGCCGGGAACGGGAATGCCCCAGCGAATTGATGTGCGCGTGATGCTGAGATCGCGGAGGCCGCCTTCGACGAAGCTGAGAACTTCGTTGCGGCGCGCTTCGGGCTGGATGAAATCGGGATGCTTGGCGTACCAATCGAGGAGCGGTTTTTGGAACGCGGAGAGCTTGAAGTAGAAATTCGCCTCGGTGACGGTCTCCGTAGGACGGCCGCAATCGGGACAGTTTTCGCCGGGTTTCACGTCCACATAGGCGTTGTCGTAGATGCAATATTGACCGGTGTAGTGGCCGGGATAGACGAAACCATTGTCACGGCACTGCTTGAATAGCCATTGCACGGTGTGCGCGTGTTTGAGGTCGGTGGTGCGGATGAATTCATCGCCCTGGACGCCGAGTTCCTCCCAAAGGGCGCGCCACTCGGCTGCCATTTTCGCAACGAATTCGGATTCGGGGACACCTGCTTTTTTGGCGGAGCGTTCGACGTTGACGCCGTGCTCATCGGTGCCGGTGGTCATGACCACGTCGTAGCCGCGCATGCGCTTGTAGCGGCGGATGGTGTCGCACACGATAGTCGAATAGGTGTGGCCAATGTGCGGCAATCCGTTCGTGTAGTAGATCGGCGTGGTCAGGTAAAACTTGGGCTTATTGGCTGGCATGTCTAGTGTGTTCTTCCGCCCGCTTCGTAGGCACGCAAGGCTTCGCTGATCACGCGCTGCAGAGGGATATTTTTCTCGACGGCCAGTTTGCGGCAGTCATCGTATTCGGGTGCGACGTGCAGAATGCGTCCGTTCACGCGGGAAATCTTGATGCGTACGTCGCCGAAGTTTGTTGCGACGCTGACAAATTCGCGCGGCAGCGTACGGCGCTGCGCGCGATAGGTGCGCGCGCCGAACGTGGTTGTTTCGGCGAAGATGAGTGACATCAACGCGTTGGTATCGTGTGGCTTGCACAAAACGGTGAGCAGCGTGCCAGGGCGGTTTTTTTTCATCTGCACCGGCGTGGTGTAAACGTCGAGAGCGCCAGCGGCCAAAGCTTTTTCCAGGAAATAACCGTAGATTTGCGGGTTCATGTCGTCGAGATTTGCTTCGATGACGGCAATTTCTTCGTCGAAGCCGGCGACGGTTTTTTCCGCGGCTTCGCCAATCATGATTCGGACGACGTTGGGCTGACCTTCGAGGTCGGCGGTGCCCGCTCCATAACCGATGGCGGTCACGCTCATTGGCGGCTGTGCGCCGAAAGAATCACACAGCGTCGCGACGATGGCAGCACCAGTGGGGGTGACGAGTTCTTTTTGCACGCCGTTCGAGTAGGTCGGCTTGCCTTGGAGCAAGTTCGCCGTTGCAGGCGCGGGTACAGGCAAAACTCCGTGAGCCATTTTCGCGGTGCCGCCGCCAACGTTCAAAGCGGAGCAAGCAAATTTCTCAATGCCGAGTGCGTGGAACCCGATGCAAGCGCCAACGATGTCCACGATGGCGTCCACGGCGCCCACTTCGTGAAAATGAATTTTTTCAAGCGGCACGTCGTGGACACAAGCTTCGGCTTCACCGAGCTTGACGAAAATTTCGGCGGAGCGGTGACGCACTTCGGGCACGAGCTTCGATTTCTGGAGGATTTCAAGAATCGCGCCGAGCGAGCGGTGCTTCGACTGATCTTCGGTTTTCACTTTGACGTAGGTGGCAGCCATGCCGTTCTTCCAGACCTTTTCGGCGGAAAGCTCCCAGCCGGGGACCTGTAGGCCGCGGAGTTCGGCGCGGAGGTGTTCCAGGTCGCAGCCGGCGTCAACCAAGGCGCCGAGCGTCATGTCGCCGCTAATACCCGAAAAACAATCGAAATAGGCGAGTTTCATGGGATGCCGCCGCGCGGGTGGGTTTGCCGCCTGAAACGTGTCTCCGCCGGATGCAGATTGATACTATCGGCGGAGGCGGAGTGTGTCAAACGCGCGAGGCACCAGAACGCAACGGTCGGAGCCTCGCAGAGCAGTCCAGGGACACCTGGGGCGAATGCGATGCCGGGATGAAGAATCGAAGGATCTACTTACCTCCCACCCCACCAATTTGCATGAATATCAAAGGAAAGGACTTATAAAATTGCATTTCGCAAATGATTGATTCTAAAGGGCGCGATTTTGGTTTTTTGGTTACGAACAGCCCGAATGGCTACCACTAAGAAAGAAGAGTGGGAGCAAGCTCCCGCATTTTATACGGAGTAATCTACAAAAGTAATTATACTAGAAATTAAGGAGAAGTCAAGCAAAAAGTCAAACATAAAATTGACTATGTGGCACCAGAACTGGTTTCCTGCACTTGTGGGAGATCTTCCGCAGGGTTGATAGTATCGGCGGGCATAAAAAAGCCCGTCTATGCAAGGCAGTTGAGGAGAATTCGATGGCTAAGAAGGGGTTTGTACAAATTGCAAGCCGTGCAGTGGCTCTGAACCTGGTGATATTCGGTCGCACGGAAGAGTGAATCTTTGACCGCAAGCTGCGGGGCTCTCTATACTGAACAAACTTCAGAATGCGCGGAAATGAATGAGGGCACGTGTATCAAACAATGACGAAGCGGTTGCGGGAGGCGCTGGCGGCATACATCCGCGAGAGATATGGGGTGGAGCTGGCGATTGTGTTGGAACGTCCGCCCAAGATCGAGATGGGAGAGGCGGCTTCACCAGTCTGCTTTGAGTTAGCGAAGAGGTTGAAGAAGGCGCCGCGGATGATTGCGCAGGAGATTGCGAATGCTTTGGGGAGGGTCGCCGGGATCGCGAAGGTCGAAGTTGCGGGCGGGGGGTATTTGAATGCGTATTTTGAGCGGGCGGTATTTTGGGGCGGAGTAATAGAAGAGAACAGCGGGGAGAGAGGAAAGAGAGCTCAACGCAGAGACGCAGAGGACACAGAGAAGAATAGAAAGATCATTGTGGAGCATACGAGCATCAATCCGAATAAGGCGGCGCACATCGGGCATGTGCGAAACGCGGTGCTTGGCGACACGATGGTGCGCATTCTGCGGCACGCCGGGAATCGCGTTCAGATTCAAAACTACATCGACAATACCGGCGTGCAAGTAGCGGATGTGGTGATCGGGTTCCTGCGCATGGAGCAGCGCTCGGCCGTTGGCGTGAAAATGATGGCGCACGAGCCGAAGTTTGATTACTACTGCTGGGATTTGTATGCGAAAGCGACGAGTTTTTTTGCCGAGGACAGGGCGCGCGCAGAGAAGTTGCGCGGCGAGACGCTGAGGGCGATCGAAGAAGGCAAGGGCGAGGATGCGGAGATAGCGCAAGTGGTGGCGGACGCGATTGTGGGTTGCCACTTGCGGACAATGGCGCGGCTGGATATCGGTTATGAGTTGCTGGCACGCGAAAGTGAGATTCTGCATCTGCATTTTTGGAATGCGGCATTCGAGATGCTGAAGAAATCGGGGGCGATTCAACTGGCGACGAGCGGGAAGATGGCGGGTTGCTGGGTGATGCCATGGGAGGAGGAAGTTAAGGATGTAAAGGAGGTTAAGGAGGTAGACGAAAAGAGCCAGCAAGAAGAGGACGAGAATTCGCAGGACAAGATTATTGTGCGGTCGAATGGCACGGTGACCTACGTTGGAAAGGATATTGCTTACCAACTCTGGAAATTTGGGCTGCTGGGAAAGGATTTTCATTACCGCAAGTGGCCGAATGCGCCTGAGGGGCAGACGGTTTGGACTACGACAAGTGACAAGGACGATCCGGAGGCGCCACACTTTGGCGAGCCGGCTGCAAGTGTTTACAACGTGATTGATGCGCGGCAGGCGTATTTGCAAAAAGTTGTAGCGGCGGGTTTGCGGGGGCTGGGACATGCCGAAGCGGCGGAACAGTCGATTCACTTGTCATATGAAATTGTGGCGCTGACGCCGAGATGCGCGGCGGAAATGGGATACGAGCTTACACCTGAGGAGGCCAAGAAGCCTTACGTGGAAGTGAGCGGGCGCAAAGGCTTTGGCGTGAAAGCGGACGATTTGCTAGACAAGCTGGAGGCGGCGACGCTTGCGGAAGTGCAGCAACGGCACGCAGAGATGAACGCCGATGAACAAAAGTTGACGGCGCATGCGATTGCCGCGGGGGCGCTGCGATTTTTTCTGCTGAAATTCACGCGCAACGCGATTATTGCGTTCGACTTCAAGGATGCGTTGAGTTTTGAGGGCGAGACGGGGCCGTATTGCCAATATGCGGTGGTGCGGATTCGCGGGATTCGACGGAAGGGCGCGGAAGCGGGTGCGACGAGCGTCGAGGTTACCAAGGAATCGGTGAGCCGCCTGCTCGCGGGTGTGGAGGGAAATTCACTTTGGGAGATGCTGGTGGCGGCGGGTTCGCTCGATTATGCCGTGGATGCGGTGATTGCGACCCAGGAGCCGGCGTTCGTGGCGAAGTACGCGTTTCAGTTAGCGCAAGCATTTAACAATTTCTATCATAAGCACCATATTTTGTCGGAAGTGGATGGACAGAAGAGGGCGTTTTTGCTGCGGCTGACGGAATTGGTAGAGGCGCAACTCGTGCGGGCGCTGGGGTTGTTGGGGATTGATGCACCGGAGAAGATGTAGCCGGCGCTGGTAGGAAAAAGAAAGGGGGCACGGTGTATTGTGCTCCTACGGTTGCCATTCCAAAACCGTGATCAATAGGATAGGACGAGGTGAACGAGGGTGCGAAGGGCCACGCCGGTGGGGCCTTTGGCGAGCCACGGCTTGGCGTCGTCGTTCCAGGCGGTACCGGCGATGTCCAGGTGAATCCACGGCGTGTCGCCAGTGAATTCCTTGATGAACATGGCGCCGGTAATGGCGCCGCCGCCTTTGCCGCTGCTGATGTTCTGGATATCGGCGACGGTTCCCTTGATGAAATCGCGGTAGTCGTCGTCGATGGGCATTTGCCACATTTTTTCGCCGACGGATTTGGCGCTGGCGAGGAGCTTGTCGGTAAAGGGTTGGTCGGAGCCGAAGACGCCGACGTTGACGTTGGCGAGGGCGACGACGATGGCACCGGTAAGGGTGGCGGCGTCGACGAGATGCGTGGCACCAAGCTGCTTAGCGTAGTGGATGCCGTCGGCGAGGATGAGGCGACCTTCTGCATCGGTGTTGAGGACTTCGATGGTTTTGCCCGACATTGCGGTCTGAATGTCGCCAGGCTTTTGCGCGGTGCCGCCGGGCATGTTTTCGGTGGAAGGCACGACGCAGATCACTTTAACGCTGGGCTTGAGGGCGGCGAGGGCACGCATCACGCCGAGCATGGTGGCGCCGCCAGCCATGTCGTACTTCATTTTTTCCATGCCGTCGGCGGGCTTGATGGAAATGCCCCCAGTGTCGAAGGTGACGGCTTTGCCGACGAGACCGATTACCGGGGCCCCAGGCTTTGGATTTGCGGGCGTATAAGTGACGACCATAAGGCGGGGCGGCTCGGGGCCGCCCTGCGCGACGCTGAGGAGCGCGCCCATCTTGAGGCTGGCGATCTTCTTTTCGTCGAGGATTTCAACGGCCAGGCCGGCTTCCTTGGCCATGGCTTCGGCCTTTTCGGCGAGAATGCGAGGAGTGAGTTTGTTGGAAGGCTCGTTGACGAGGTCGCGGGCAAAATTTTGCGCGTCAGCGATGATGCGGCCTTTTGCGAGACCTTTGTCCCCTGCAGCACGCTCCGCGGCCGAAAAGCCAGCGACCAAGACGGACTCAATGTTCTTATCGTTCTTCTTATCGGTCTTGTACTTGTCGGATTCGAGATTGGCAGTGAGTGCGCCTTCGGCGAGAGCTTGCGCGTTTTCTTCCGTGGCATGGCCCTCTCGAACAAGGAGAGTGAAGTTCTTGACGGAGCGAACCTTCAGAAAACGAAGAGATGCGCCAGCGATCTTACGAAGTGTCGCAGAATTAAATTGCTCGCGCTTCCCTGCTCCGACGAGGAGCAGCCGCGCCGCCTTGAGTCCCGCAGGCGCGTGGACCAAAGTGAACTCGAGCATTTTGCCGGTCAATTCGCCGCTTTTGGCAAGCTTGCGCAGCAGACCTGCGGCGGTCTGATCGATTTCCGCGATACGGCCCTGAATGGGGTCCGTTTCTTCAAATACGCACGAAACCAGGGCTTCGGTATCGAGTGCTGCAAACGGCTGGGTCTCCAACGTGATCTGCATGGTGCGCTATCGCCTCCGATTGTTGTACATGGATTGTTCGACTTCCCTGCGAGCTTCCTTGGTGCGTTCATCCTGGCGGCGGTCCCAAGACTTCTTGCCTTGCGCCAGGGCGATTTCGACCTTAGCGATGCCGTTTCGAAAATAAATCCTCAAAGGTATGACGGTCAAACCCTTGGATTCGATTCGGCCGGAGAGCTTGTCAATTTCGCGCTTGTGAAGGAGAAGCTTGCGAGCGCCCAAAGGCTCGTGGTTCCACGGGCCGCCCGGTAAATACTGTGCAATGTGTGCGTTAACGAGCCAAGCGCTGGTGGGCTTGAAGTCAACATAAGCGTCGCGGATATTGGCTTTGCCTTCGCGAAGAGCCTTGACTTCTGTGCCATGAAGGACTAGGCCGGCCTCATGTTTCTCAAGAATATGGTAGTTATAGGAGGCCGAGCGGTTCTGGGCGACGATCTGCTCGCCGGACTTGGCGGACTTCTCTGTTTTTTTGGCAGGCTTGGCCACAACTTTCCATCATAACTGGTGCAGTAAGCCTTGTCACTCTCAAGGCAGGGCGGGGTAATTAATGCAGTGCAGCCAACCTAAGCATCCTTGCCGGGCTTCTAAAGCGAGTGATAAACTGCCTTTGGCTTCGTGTCGAGGCCTCGGAGAGTGCATGCGCCGCTGGGGAAGCCTATTTTTGTGCGTTGGTTTCGGACTGCTCGCAACGGGCTGTCCGAAGGGCCAACCCGATTTCAGCCAAGGCAAGAAAGCGGAGACGATTCAGGATTACGATGCCGCGTTCGTCTTCTACCAAAAAGCGGTCAAGAAGGAGCCCTACAACGCGTCCTATAGGATCAAGCTGAATGCGATTCGGTTTGAGGCCAGCCAAAAGCACGTGAAAGCGGGCTTGGAGCTGCGGAAAAAGGGCGATTTGCAGGGCGCCGCATCCGAATTCGAGCGGGCCCAGGTGATCGACCCTTCCAGCCCGGTGGCGGACCAGGAGTTGCGCAAGACAGTAGAAATGATCGCGGAGAAAAACCGCGCGGCGGACGAGGCCGCGGAGCCGCCGGCTGATCCAAACGAACAGCGGCTGGCGTCGCTACCTCCGGAAATCAAGCCCCTTTCGCGCGCGCCCATCAATCTGAAGATGTCCAATGACGCGAAGATCGTGTTCGATACCATCGGAAAACTCGCAGGGCTGACGGTGATTTATGACCCGGACTTCCCTGCCCGCCGGATCAATGTGGAATTGAACAACGTGACGATTGAGCAGGCGCTGGAAATCGTACAGCTGGAGAGCAAGGCTTTCGTAAAGCCAGTGACGGAAAATATTATTTTCGTGATACCGGATCAGCCGCAAAAGCGCAGGGACTACGAAGAGCAGGTGGTAAAGACATTTTACATATCAAACACAATCCAGCCGCAGGATTTAACCGAAATTGTGACCGGGCTTAGACAATTGCTGGATCTGAAGCGGCTCCAGCAGCTCAACTCGCAGAATGCCATCATCATCCGCGACACGCCGGACAAATTGTTGCTGGCCGAGAAGTTGATTCGCGATATCGACAAGGCCAAGCCTGAGGTGGTTGTGCAGGTCGAGGTGCTAGAGGCGCGCACGGACCGTCTGCGGGACCTGGGTATCCTTCCCGGTCAAAAAGCCACCATTGCGATCAACCCGAACGGAACGACAAGCACGACCACCACGGGCGGCACACCCACGACTACTAACAGCGGGATCACTCTAAACCAACTGCGCAACTTGAATGGAGGCTCGTACGCGGTTACCCTGCCGAGCCTGACGGTAAACGCCGTACTCACGGACACGAACACGAAAATTATCCAGAATCCGGAAATTCGCTCGGTGGATGGGCAAACAGCCAAATTGAAGATTGGGGATCGCATTCCTATTGCCACGGGCAGTTTTTCGTCGGGCCTTGGCGGAGTTGCCGGGGGAGTCGCGGGTGGCATAAGTCCCCTCGTCAATACGCAGTTCACCTACCAGGATGTTGGAGTGAATATTGACCTTACGCCTCGAGTGCACCCGAATCGCGACGTCAGCCTGAAATTGAAAGTGGAAGTCTCCTCGCATACTAGCGATGTGAGCATCGGCGGCATCACGCAACCCGTGATTAGCCAGCGCGTCATCGAAGATGACATCCGTTTGAAGGAAGGTGAGGTCAATATTATAGGGGGCCTAGTCCAACGGACCGATAGCAAGATTTTGGAAGGCTGGCCCGGCTTCGCGAGAATCCCTCTGTTGAAATATCTCTTCTCGCACACCAATACAGATCACCAGGAAGATGAAGTATTGATTGTCCTGACACCGCGGATTGTGCGGGTTCCGGAATGGACGAAGGCGAATCTACGGCCACTGTACTCCGGCTCCGATACGAACGTGCAAGTGAAACGGGAGAACGAGATTCATGCACCGGCGCAGCAACCTATCCCCCCTCAAGCGCAGCCGCCGGCCGCAAATCAAAACATGGGGGCGGCAGCTCCGGCTTCTGGCGCCGCGGCACCCGCGGCAGGAGCAGCTCAGAGCGCCAGTGCTACAGCCGCCAAGCTTCGCTTTGAACCTCAGAACTTGACGTTGAAGGCCGGGCAGACGGCCACAATCGGCGTTGTCATTGAAAACGTAAATGATCTCTTCTCGATCCCGCTGCTGCTGCAGTACAACCCCGGGGTAATCAGCGTGGAAGAAGTTCGGCACGGAGGATTCCTCTCCGGAGGCACGCAGGAAATTGCCATCGTGCATCAACCCTTCAAAGATAAAGGGCAGTCGATCATTTCGGCAACTCGCGGGCCGAACACGGCAGGAGTGAGCGGAAGCGGAACGTTGATCGGAATCGTCGTCAAAGGGCTGGCGCCCGGCTCATCGAACCTGTCGATCGTGCAGGTGAACGCGAAAGATTCGCAGCAGAACCTGATACCGCTGGTGACCAGCGAAGCGACAGTGCAAGTCCAGCCATAGTCGAATTGTCCGAGTGATGCTGCGCGATACTTCAAACCGCGAGGGAATTGCCAAGCGAATCCGACGTGTGCGGATTTCCGCCGACGCGGGGATGACGTTGCTGGAGTTGATCATTGCGTGCGCCATTCTGATGATTCTGTCCTCCGCTGCGCTGCCCATTGCGAAATACTCCATCGTTCGGCAAAAAGAAGCGGAGCTTCGGCGCGATCTGCGCGAGATGCATGATGCGATCGACCGGTACAAGGATGCGGCCGACCGGAACCAGATCCGCGTGGAAATCGGGAGCGAAGGATATCCACCCGACCTGGAAACATTGGTGAAGGGAGTACAGCTCGGCGCCAGCAGCGATCGGAAGATACGTTTTTTGCGGAAAATTCCGGTGGACCCGATGACCGGGCGCGCCGAATGGGGACTTCGTGCCGTTCAGGACGATCCAGATTCGACGAGTTGGGGCGGCAAGAATGTGTTCGACGTATACTCGAAGTCCACGAGTACGGCACTAGATGGGACGAAATATTCAGATTGGTAGTTTTAGCGAGGAGTCGAGTTGAGAATGCTGTCACAAATTCGGGCCGGCAAGTCGTTGTTGCGGAGGCGCCGCAGCGTCCTACGGGAAGCAGGATTCACGCTCATCGAGTTGATGATCGTCGTTACCATCGTTCTCATCCTGATTGGCATGGCGGTAGCGAATTATACCAAGATCGTTCGGTACACGAGAGAAGCCGTGTTGAAATATGACCTCCGGACCATGCGAGAGATGATCGACCATTACACGGTGGATAAAGAAACTGCACCGCAGTCGCTCGAAGATTTGAGGAGCGCCGGCTATCTGCGCGAAGTTCCAGTGGATCCCGTTACCCATACCAAGGAATGGGCACCAAAGTATGACAGCGTGCCCCTGTTTCCAGATCAAGCTAGCACTGGAATTGTTGATGTAAACTCGAAATCCGCGGCGACGGCGCTCGATGGGACGAAGTATTCAGATTGGTAGCTCGAATGAGGATTTGAATTGAGAACGCTTTCACGAATTCGGACCGGCAAGTCGCCGTTGCGGAGACGGCATGGAGCCCTGCTGGAAACAGGATTCACGCTTATCGAGCTGATGATCGTCATTACGATCATCCTGATTTTGATCGGCATCGCGGCCGGACGCTATGAAAAATCTGTTATGCGGGCGAGAGAAGCGACGCTGAAGCAAGATCTGCAGGCCATGCGCCAATCGATCGATAATTACACGCTCGACAAGCAAGCCGCGCCACAATCGCTGGACGATCTGGTGCAGGCGGGTTACCTTCGCATGGTTCCCAAGGATCCGATGACCGGTGCGGCGGACTGGGCGCAGCAATACGACAGCGTCGTGTTGAGCCCGGATCAATCGAGCACGGGACTGGTCGATGTTCATTCGAACTCGAGTAAGGTCTCGCCTTTCGAGAGTACACCTTACAACGAGTGGTAGATGATCCCTCTGAAAGCCGCAAAATCATGGCACCGATGCACCGATTGAAGTGGTTTGACGGAAGCGGGCGCGTCCGATATGATGGATACGCGGGGTGGAGCAGCCTGGTAGCTCGTCGGGCTCATAACGCGCCATTCAAGTACTAGGCTCGCTGAATTAGCAACCACTTAGCTCACCTTCCCAGCCGCAAAACCCTCAAAAGTGCCTTGATTCTGCCCACCTAATGGGCACCTGAAATTGTGTAGGAGCAACAACATGGTGCTTAAAAACCTCACGGTTAGAAGGCTAAACAACACTCTTGGGGAATTGGACTTGGCAAAAAAGAAGTTTGCATCCCCGGAGTTTATTCCAACGACGGATGACCTTTGGGTCGTTTCCTTTGAAGTTGAAGGCGAAGGTCTGAAACGCGAAGCAGGCATCAGGCGCGGCAGAAGAATTGACGCTGCTGAAGGCACGGACATGATTGACATTCAGCTTCGCGTAGCCGAAGAAGAATTTGAGGCTGACACCTTCATCCCTGAATCTAACGTTGCCGAAATAACAAAAGCTGTTTCTGCCGAATTCATAAAGGGTGAGTATTGGCTGAAGTAGCAAAAGCATCCC